>PPYE01661744.1_pt1 | contig 46393 bp, 36 predicted proteins | sample 1559881 | NCBI WGS metagenome assembly PPYE01 (sample SAMN08240022, study PRJNA423297) | Human gut metagenome, whole genome shotgun sequencing project.
TGACCAGCGACAATTTTATTTTGGTTTTCCCGCTTTTCGCTTTGATGATCCGCTGGGAAGGCAGTAGCCCTTTTTGTACTTTCAGTTCGTCAAACTGGTCAAACGGAATGCAGATTTTACCGTAAATATGCGAGATATCAAAAGTTTCCAACACTGCGATGACCAATGTTTTTTCTGTCACGCCAACATAACAGGATACATTACTTAAGGCCCCCAGAGCCAGCATTTCGGCTGTTCCGGACATCAGGGTTCCCCATGCTTTTCCCTGGTATGTTTCTCCTTCCGGACAGATACTATCTAACATTTCATTCATATCTTTCTCGTTCATAAATAAAGTCATAAAATTCACCTCGTCGTTTTGCCCTCTAGTTAGTAGATCTGGTTCCGGTTTAATTATAACACTTAGCTGGTTTTTCGGTGTGAATTCAAGGTAAAACACTCGTAAATGTTAGGCAGAAAAGCCCCAACGATTGCCAAATAATTACACCATATCATAGAAAGCACGTATTTAATGGAAACAAGTTTTTGAACAGCCGTGTCCCATACTTTGCCGTGGATGAATATATAATAAAAGTGCCTCTCTTTTTCCCGGTGGCATTTCTGCCGGTACAAAGGAGAAGCACTTTACTTTATGTTTTCTAATTGTCGGTATGGTAGCTCTGAAGGATCGTTAATGTAAGCCTGTTCCCTGAGGCCACAAAAAACTATAAGTCAGCAAACAAGGTCAATCCTTGAGCATTGCTAGACTAAATGTCCCCAAATCTTTTATAGTGGACTTTTCTCATTCATCAAGATGCGGCCTTTCAGTTCAATGGCATTGAGAGCGAGCACTGTGCTTTTCTGATTCAGGGGCAGCTCATTTCCATCCACTGTGAAAATCGCTGCGCCGCCGCCATGCTTTCCCCAGTATAGCGTCTTTCGCTCCACATCCAGCACCAGTCCGAACAGCGGTACGCTTCCATCCCAGCACCCCACGGAAATGGCGTAGTTTTGGTGCTGATTGATAAAATTCGTGGTCCCGTCGATGGGGTCAATATACCAAGTAACCGACTCGGCGCGATGCGTCTCCGGCGGATACTCTTCCCCCACGATAGCGTCCTGGGGAAAGGCTGTCAGTATTTCATTTCGCAGCAGTTGTTCGATCCTGCGGTCCCAACGGGTGACAAGGTCTTGATGACCCGTTTTCTGGCTGACTTCTGCCTCTTCCAGGCGGCACTGCCGAAGAAGCTCTCCGGCGTTTTGAACAACTTTCACTGCGACATTGAATCTGTCCATCCTCCACCTTCTTTCCTCTGTTTGATTTATAAAACCACATTCCTTATGGCTTGTCAAGAAAGCTCACCAAATCACCTGCATATCTACATTATGCAACCGGGGCACTGGGCTGTGGGTCTGGATATAACGGGCGGTAAGGTCCGGCATTTCTACACCGCCCCGCCAGAGGACAGGACACTTCCTCAGCGCATCATAGCCGCCGGTGCCCGTGGCCCTGTAGTTGCTGGTGCACAAGCGGAATTTTCCGTTTCCCAGCGGAGAACCGTCCAATTTCGTCAATTGAACCACCCGGCTTCCCACAGGGCGGCGCAGATCAAAGGTATAGGCCAGGCCAGCGTAGAAGTCGTAATTGTAGTGCTCCACCTTGGGAAGCAAGGCCGCCGTCACCCCTCGCATGGTCACTGGGGAAGCCAGCCCCACCGGGTCGTTTCCCAAGCTGGTGCAGGAGAAATCTGCCCCGGTCTCTGCCAACTGCACCTGATTGAACAGGGCGGCCACCTGGCTGCCGTAGAGGGCGGCGTCCAGCTTTCCCTCTGGGAAAATCGAATGGGCCAACTTCCCGATAGGCTGGTCCAGCCAGATCTGCACAGCCTGTTCCAAGGGCAGCAGGCTCTGATAGGGTTCTGTGCCGTGCGTTTTGCCCACTGGTATCAGCTTGGAGCAGAAGCGGATGTCCCTCCCGTCTTGTTGTCCAGTGATCCGGAGGAACTGTCCGGCGTTAAGGTCATTCCCGACGTCATCAAGCTCTTCGTCGTGCCCTTCATCACCCTGGTCGTCATGGTCCCCCTGACCTACCTGGTCATCGGCCCCGTCGCCACCGTCCTGTGCAACCTGCTCACCGCCATCTTCAGCGCCATCTACGGCATCCCCGTGGTGGGCGGCCTCATCGCCGGCGTTCTCATCGGTGCCTTCTGGCAGGTCCTGGTCATCTTCGGCCTGCACTGGGGCCTGGTTCCTCTGGCGCTCATCAACTACTCCAACCTGGGCTATGACTTTATCCTCAGCCCCTACTTCTGCGTCTCCTTCGCCCAGACCTTCGTTGTTCTGGCCATGCTGCTCAAGACCCGTGACGACAAGATGAAGAAGGTCGCTCTGCCCGCCTTCATCTCCGGCATCTTCGGCGTCACCGAACCCGCCATCTACGGCGTCACCCTGCCCAAGAAGAAGCCCTTCGTCTACTCCTGCATCGGCGGTGCCGTGGGCGGCGCCTTCATCGGCTTCATGGGCACCCGCAGCTTCACCATGGGCGGCCTGGGCCTGTTCGGTCTGCCCAGCTACATCGACACCATCGGCGACACCGGCATCCAGAACCTGATCTATGTGCTCATCGGCACCGTGATCGCCTCTGTGATCGGCTTTGTGCTCACCTGGGTCCTGTACAAGGATGAACCCGCCAAGAAGTAAGCAATTTTCCTGAACCTGTTCTGACCGCGGAGCCGCCGGAAAGCGGCGGCTCCTTTGCGCGGTCCGGCAAATAATCCACCGAAATCGGGAGGTATTCTGTTATGGCTTCGGTTTTTCGCAAAGATTTCCTGTGGGGCGGTGCCTGTGCCGCCAACCAGTTCGAAGGCGCCTGGGATGTGGACGGCAAGGGTCCCAGCATCCCCGATATGTGCACCAACGGCACCCACACCACCCCCAAACTGCTGACCCCCACCATTGAACCGGACAAGTTCTACCCCAGCCATGAGGCCATCGACTTCTATCATCACTACGAGGAGGACATCGCCCTCTTTGCCGAGATGGGCTTCAAGACCTTCCGTACTTCCATCAACTGGACCCGCATCTTCCCCACCGGGGAGGAGACCGAGCCCAACGAGGCCGGCCTGGCCTTCTATGACCGCGTTTTCGACTGCTGCAAGAAGCACGGCATCGAACCCCTGGTCACCATCAGCCACTATGAGCTGCCCTACGCCCTGGTGGAAAAGTACAACGGCTGGGCGGACCGCAAGCTGGTGGACTTTTTCATGAACTACTGCAAGGCCATCTTTGCCCGGTACCAGGGCAAGGTCAAGTACTGGCTGACCTTCAACGAGATCAACGCCGGCATGATGCCCTTCGGCGGCGTGCTCTCCCTGGGCACCTGCCAGGGCTACCGCGGCCCCGCCGTGGCCATGCCCGACGACCCCCAGACCCGCCTGCAGGCCCTGCACCATCAGTTCATCGCCAGCGCCCTGGCTGTGAAGTACGCCCATGACAACTACCCCGAATACAAGATGGGCAACATGGACTGCTTCATCACCAGCTATCCCTACACCTGCGACCCGGGGGACATCCTGGCCAACCAGCAGGCCATGCGCAAGACCAACTGGTACTGCTCCGACGTGCAGGTCCGGGGCGAATACCTGGCCTTTGCCAAGCGCCTGTGGGAGGACCTGGGCGTGACCATCCACATGGAACCCGGCGACGCCGAGATCCTGAAGGAAGGCACCGTGGACTTCTACACCTTCAGCTACTACATGTCCAACTGCATCACCACCCACAAGGATGCCGCCAAGACCGACGGCAACGTGGCCCAGGGCTTCAAGAACCCCTACCTGCAGGCCTCCGAGTGGGGCTGGCAGATCGCCCCCCAGGGCCTGCGCTACAGCCTGAACGAGATCTATGACCGCTACCGCATCCCCCTGATGGTGGTGGAAAACGGTCTGGGCGCCCGGGATACCCTGGAAGCCGACGGCACCGTTCACGACAGCTACCGCATCGACTACCTGCGCCAGCACATCGAGCAGATGGCCGAGGCCGTCAAGGACGGCGTGGACCTGATGGGCTACACCCCCTGGGGCTGCATCGACCTGGTCTCCGCTTCCACCGGTGAGATGGCCAAGCGCTACGGCTTCATCTACGTCAACAAGTACGATGACGGCACCGGCGACTACAGCCGCCTGCGCAAGGATTCCTTCTACTGGTACAAGAAGGTCATCGCCACCAACGGCGAGGACCTGACCTGATCCGACATTCTCCGCTTCATCATAAAAGCACGGGGCGCACCGGGCCGTGGGCCCGATGCGCCCCGCTGTTTTTTCATCAAAGGAAAGGAACACCGCTGATGTCCAAGATCATTTTTCTGGATGTGGACGGCACCCTGGTGGATTACCAGAACCGTCTGCCGGACTCCGCCGCCCTGGCCGTGCGCAAGGCGCGGGCCAACGGCCACCGGGTCTACCTGTGCACCGGCCGCAGCAGGGCCGAGATCTATCCCAACCTGTGGGAGCTGGGGATCAACGGCCTGCTGGGCGGCAACGGCAGCTATGTGGAGGACGACGGACAGGTCATCATGCACCAGCTGCTCAGCCTGGACCAGTGCCGCCGGGTGGTGGACTGGCTCCACGCCCGGGGCCTGGAATTCTACCTGGAAAGCAACAACGGCCTGTTTGCCAGCGAGCGCTTTGAGGAGGTGGCCCTGCCCACCCTGCTGGAATATATCCGCCGCAAGGGCAAGGATGTGGAAGGGCTGACGGTGCGGGAGATCTTTCCCGACCTGCAGTTCGGCCTGCAGGGGGAACAGCTCTACCGGGACGATGTGAACAAGATCAGCTTCATTCTCCACAGCTATCAGGACCACCTGGACTCGGTGCGGGACTTCCCGGACCTGCAGCCCGGGACCTGGGGCGGCAGGGGAGAGACCGCCCTTTTCGGGGACCTTGGGGTGAAGAACATCACCAAGGCCCACGCGGTGCAGGTCCTGCTGGACCACCTGGGCGCCGATCGGGCCGACACCATCGGCTTCGGGGATGCCAAGGTGGACCTGCCGCTGCTGGAAGCCTGCGCCGTGGGTGTGGCCATGGGCAACGGCGGGCCGGAGATCCGCGCCGCCGCCGACTTTGTCACCGACGATGTGGAGGAAAACGGCCTGTACAATGCCTTTGTCCGCCTGGGCCTCATCGAAGGCTGAGACGCCGGTAAAGACCGTCTATACGGACAACGGCAGGGCACCGACGGGGCTTTTTCAGCCGAATTTTTTGTCAAAAATTTCACCAATGTAGAAAAAGGACGAAAAAGCGACAGAGTTTGTGCCCGCTTTTGGTTGACGTTGCGGCCCGAACATGCTACTATATTAGTGATACATTGGCACCGGAAACACCGGTGCGTATGGGAGGAAACAAGTATGAAAGAATTCACTTATACCATCCAGGAAGCCGTTGGCATTCACGCTCGTCCCGCCGGCCTGCTGGTCAAGGAAGTCAAGAAATATCAGAGCACTGTCACCATCACCAAGGGCGATAAGTCTGTCAACGCCCTGAAGCTGATGGCCCTGATGGGCATGGGCGTCAAGTGCGGCGATACCGTCACCGTCAAGGTGGAGGGTGCCGACGAGGAGACCGCCGCTCCGGCTCTGGAAGCTTTCTTCAAGGCCAACCTGTAATTTCTGCCAAGACTCCGTCTGCGGCCAGCCATCTGGCTGGCCGCTTTTTTCGTATTTCTATGGATTGAATGAGGTGTAAGCCAATGATCAGTATTCAGGGCAAGGGCGTATCGTCCGGTGTGGGCATCGGTCCGCTGTATTTCTACCATCGCGCCAAGACCGCCATTCCGCGCTACACCGTGGAAGACACCGATGCCGAATGGCATCGTTTCAAGGGCGCCCAGACCGGCGCCATCGAGCAGCTGGGCGAGCTGGCCGAAAAGGCCCGCGCCGAAGCAGGCGACGAGGCCGCTATGTTGTTTGAGACCCACCAGATGATGGTGGAAGATCTGGATTATGAAGAGGCCATCGAGGACCGCATCACCAACGAAAAGATGAACGCCGAGGCCGCCATTGCCGATACCTCCCTGCAGTTTGCCGAGATGTTCGAGGCCATGGACGACAGCTATATGCAGGCCCGCGCCGCTGACGTCAAGGACGTTTCCCGCCGGCTGCTGTCCATCCTGGGCGGTGCCGTGGAGGGTGGTATCGCTTCCGACGTGCCAGTGCTGCTGGCCGCCGACGATCTGGCTCCTTCCGAGACCGTTCAGCTGGACAAGTCCAAGATCCTGGGCTTCATCACCGCCGGCGGCTCCGGTTCCAGCCACACCGCCATTCTGGCCCGCACCATGGGCATCCCCGCCATCGTGGGCGTGGGCGATGCCCTCAAGCCGGAGTATGAAGGCCGCCAGGCCATCATCGATGGTGCCACCGGCAGCGTGGTCATTGATCCCGACGATATGACCCGGGACAAGATGATGAAGAAGCGGGAAGAGCAGCTGCGCCTGCAGCGCCTGCTGGAGACCCTGAAGGGTCAGCCCAACATCACCAAGGACGGCAAGAGCATCCGGGTCTACTGCAACATCGGCAGCCCTGAGGACGTCCACGCCGTGCAGGTCAACGACGGCGGCGGCATTGGTCTGTTCCGCAGCGAATTCCTGTACCTGAACTGCGAGGATTATCCCACCGAGGACCAGCAGTTTGAAGCCTACAAGCAGGTCCTGTCCGATATGGACGGCAAGGAAGTCATCATCCGCACCCTGGATATCGGCGCGGACAAGCAGATCGGCTACTTCAACCTGCCTCATGAGGAAAACCCGGCCATGGGCATGCGCGCTTTGCGCATCTGCCTGACCCGTCCGGAAGTCTTCCACACCCAGCTGCGTGCGCTGTACCGTGCTTCCGCTTTCGGCAAGCTGCGCATCATGTTCCCCATGGTCACCAACGTGTGGGAAGTGCGGGAAGCCAAGCGTCAGTGTGAGGACGTGAAGCGGGAACTGAAGGCCGAGGGCATCCCCTACAGCGAGGACGTGGAGATCGGCATCATGATCGAGACCCCCGCCGCCGTCATGCTCAGCGACCGTCTGGCCAAGGAAGTGGACTTCTTCAGCGTGGGCACCAACGACCTGACCCAGTACACCCTGGCCTGCGACCGTCAGAACAACGACCTGGGCCGTTTCTATGACCCCCATCATCCCGCGGTGCTCCGCATGCTGAAGATGGTGGCCGACAACGCCCACAAGAACGGCATCTGGACCGGCATCTGCGGTGAGCTGGGTGCCGACCTGACCCTGACCGAGACCTTCCTGGCCATCGGCATTGATGAGCTGTCCGTCTCTCCCCGTGCGGTGCTGCCGCTGCGCAACGCCATCCGCATGACCGACACCCGGGAGACCAGCCCCCGCATCCTGGCGGCCCTGGCGGACGAGTATACCAACAACTGAAAAACCGGACCCGCCGGTCCGTAAAACAGCAGGCCGTTCCCCGGCAGGGGAGCGGCCTGTTTTTTATGGTTCGGGTCTGGGGCGCACCCGCAGCTGCAGTTCGGTCACATGGTCGGCGTCGTCCCCGGAAATGTGGATGTCCGCCAGCAGAAATTCCAGCAGCGGCCCCTGGGGCGTATAGCCCTGTCGGCCGGCTTCGGCCAGCAGGCGGGGGACCAGGGTGCGGTTCTGGCTGTTGGGGCCCCGGTAGGCCAGACAGAGATATTCTCCCCGGGGCAGGGTGCTCTCTCCCCGGGGGTGCAGGATGAACACGCCGGTGTACCGCTGGCAGTCTCCCTGTCCGGCGGCGTTCAGGTCCAGATAGGACCCGATGCCGTCGTTGCCCCACACATACAGATGGTCCGGGTCGAACCGCCGCAGCTGCTGGATCAGCGGGTCCATCTCGGCATCGGTGCGGTAGGCCTGGTGCAGGGCATGGCATCGCCGCGCCGGAAACTTCTGCACAAAGCAGGTGTCCAGCGGCAGGCTGTAGGCCCGCTGGCAGCTGTCCATGCGCTGGCATACGGTGCGGCGCAGCGCCTGCAGCCGCCGGATGCGGGCATCCAGCAGTTCCAGTTCGTCGTGAAGCAGCTGGCGGGTGGTGGCGGCGCTGTGGTCCTGCAGGTACGCCCGGATGGTCTCCACCGGCACGTCCAGGGTGCGCAGATCCCGGATCACGTTCAGCCGCCATACATCCTCGATGCTGTAGGCCCGGTACCCGTTTTCGGTGCGCTGGGGCCGCAGCAGGTCCTGCTCCTCGTAATAGCGCAGCAGGTCGGGGCTGACGCCGTACAGGCGGGCCAGCTCGCCGATGCGGTAAAAGCGGGGCATGAAAAGCGCCTCCTTCCTGTGTTCCTTTCATTATAGCAACCGGGGCAGGGGGGCGGCAAGACCTGCCGCCTTGCATGGCCCGGGTACCTCTGTTATAATAAAACGCGATATTGTACAGTACAACGGGAAGGCTCTGCCATGCCCGACCGGCCCGGGAGAAAGTCATGGAATACGATCTGAAAAAGCTGACGCAGGAAGCCCGCGACGCTCTGAACTTTCTGGGAGAAAGTTCCCACGAATACTATTTCTATTACAATTTTCATGACCGAACAGCGGTGTTTTCCCGCAACATGTGGGACCGGTTCGCCCTGCCGCCCTCCCGGGAGGCAACCTGCACCCCCCGCCAGTTGTATGAGATCGTGCATCCGCAGGACCGGCCCATCGTGACCATGCAGTACCGGCGCCTGTCCCGGGGGGAGGACACCACCTACGAAGGCCGCTATCGCCTGCGGGCCCACACGGGGGAATATGTGTGGGTCAGCAGCTGCGGAAAAAGCCAGATCGGGCCGAAAGGCCGCCCGCAGTGGATGATCGGGCGCATTGCCCCCTGTGAATCCGAAGTAGAATCCCGCCCGGATGTATTCGATCTGAACCGCCTGAAACAGGATGCGGAGATCTATCTGGAAGAAAAGACTCCCGCCAGCCTGCTGGTCATCGGGGTGGACAACCTGCGCTCCATCAACCTCAAGCATGGGCGCCGGTACGGGGATTCGGTGCTGGCGCAGCTGCATGCCTCCTTTGAGGAGGCGGTCTATGGTCGGCAGCGCGTCTACCATACGGTGGGGGACTGCTACGCGGCGGTCCTGCCCTACACCGATGAAGCCCAGGCCACCGAGGTCTTCCGCTATGTGCAGAAGCGCATGGCCGACTGCTGCACCCTCTCTGCCGGCTGTGTGCCCCTGCTGACCTACAAGATCCCGGACGCCGAGACCCTGTACCAGTACGCAGAGGTGACGCTGGCTGCCGCCAAGCGGCAGGGGCGGGACAAGATCGTGTTCTTCTCGGCGGAAGATTACGAAAAGGAACTCAGCGTCCTGGAACTGAAAGACGAGCTCAGACGCAGTGTGGAACAGGAATTCCGGGGCTTCTCGGTGGTGTATCAGCCCCAGGTGCGCACCGACAGTTTCCGCCTGTATGGGGCCGAAGCCCTGCTGCGCTACCGGTCGGAACAGCGGGGAGAGGTCCCGCCCACCGAATTCATCCCGCTGCTGGAACAGTCCGGCCTCATCGGCAAGGTGGGGCTGTGGGTGCTCCGGCAGGCCCTGGCCCAGTGCGGTCAATGGCGGCAGCAGGCGCCGGAATTCCGTATGAGCGTCAACCTTTCCTTCGCCCAGCTCTATCAGGAGAGCATCGCCCGGGATGTGCTGGATGCCCTGCACGAGAGCGGTCTGCCTGGAAATGCCCTGACCCTGGAAGTCACCGAAAGCCTGGAACTGGTGGAGTACACCCGCATCAATGAGATCTTCCGCCAATGGAAACTCAGCGGCATCGAGATCTCGGTGGATGATTTCGGCACCGGGTATTCGGGCCTGAGCCGGCTCAAGGAGCTGGAAGTGGACGAGGTCAAGATCGACGGCATGTTTGTGAGCAACATTCACCGCAGCGCCTACAATTACCGACTGCTCAGCAATATGATCCAGCTGGCGGACAGCAGCCGCATCCGGGTGTGCTGTGAGGGGGTGGAGCGGGAGGATGAACTGCGCGTCCTGCAGGAACTGGGCCCCATGCTGCTGCAGGGGTACCTGATCGCCCGTCCCTGCACCCCGGCCCAGCTGGAAGCCCTTTTCCTGGACGAAAATGATCCGGCCTGCCGTAAACGCCAGGAACGGATCCGGAACATGACGGCCCGCAGCGCGGCGGCTCCCGCACTGCCGGAGAATGCCTGCAATGAAAGCGAACTGGCCCTCAAGGTCCTCAATTCCGAAAGCAACATCTACTATATCAGCGACCCCGAGACCTACGAGCTGTATTACCTGAACCCGGCGGGCCAGAGTCTGTTCGGGGTGCGGGATTACCAGGGCCGCAAATGCTACCGTGTGCTGCAGGGCCGGGACACGCCCTGCCCCAACTGCACCAATTCCCAGCTGCGCCAGGACGGCTTTTACGTATGGGACCACTATAACGAATACTGCAAGCGGCATTTCCTGCTGCGGGACAAGCTCATCGAGTTCCGGGGCCGGCCGATGCGGCTGGAAATCGCCTCGGACATCACCAAGCATGAAAACGTCAGCCGGGATACCGGCGAACGGCTGGCCTTTGCCCAGAAAATCGTGGAGAACACCGCCATCCTTTCCGGAGACAGCCGTTATGAGGAAGCGGTGGACAAGGTGCTGGCTTCGGTGGGACAGTATTACCACGCCGACCGTGCCTACCTTTTTGAGCCCACACCGGCCAAACGCGGGTATTGGGACAACACCTTTGAATGGTGTGCTCCCGGCGTGGCACCGCAGCACGGCAATCTGCAGAAAGTGCCGCCCGAGGCGGTCCGCCGCTGGATGGACCAGTTCGAGCGGGACCGCAGTGTCCTCATCCTGAACCTGGACCTCATCCGGGCCCAGAATCCGGCTGAATGGGAGACCCTGCACGCCCAGGACATCACCCGGCTCATCGCGGTGCCCCTGCGGGACGGCGGCCGCACCATCGGCTTCATCGGGGTGGACAACCCCCGGGTCTCCATCCGGGACGATTCCCAGATCCGGGTGCTGGCCCACTTCCTCATCACCCGCATGCACCAGGAGCGCAGCGAGCGGCGTTACCGGCGCCTGCTGCACACCGACAGCCAGGATGTTTTCGCCCGTCTGGGGCTGGGACGCTGGGTCATCTACATGGACCCGGAATCCGGTCAGCGCACCATGCTGGGGGATGATACCATGAACCGGGCCCTGGGGGCATCCGGCACGCTGAGTGAGGCCGAATACTACGAATTCTGGTATACCCGCATCAACCCCGGCTATTATGAGTATGTGGAACGGTCGGTACAGAACATGGTGGATTCCGGCAAGGTCATCCAGGTGGAATATACCTGGAAGCATCCCCAGCGGGGGGATGTGATGGTGCGCTGCACCGGCGTGCGCACCGCCGACGAAAACGGGATGATCTGCCTGAAAGGGTATCACCGCATCGTGGATGATATCGAGATGCAGCCCTATATTCCCGCATCCTGTGACCGGGATATTTTTGAGTATAACGATCTCAACGGGAGCATCTTCTTCCACACCCGGCGGCTTCTGCTGCAGGGAGATGCCCAGCAGGAGCAGAATTTCCCCGGCTGCTGGGTCGAAAGCGGGCTGGTGCACCCCAATTTTGCCGCCAGTTTTACCCAGGCTTTTTCCCGCCTTCGCCTGCAGGACGAGCCGGGGCAGCTGCAGCTGCAGCTGCGGAGCAAGAGCGGGGAATATGAATGGTTCCGCCTGACACTGCAGCATCTCAGCCAGCAGATCCAGGACCTGGACACCGTGCTGGTCCTGGTGGAACCCATGGGGACCGAGCGCACCCAGGAACTGGAATACATGCGCATGCGGCGGTTCTACCAGGTGCTGCTGGGCGAGGCCATCGCCTACGCCGAGGTGGACCTGGACCGGGACGATCTGCAGTCGGCAGGCGGTATATGGCGCTGTTATGAGAAGGACTACCGCCATACCGGCCGCCATTTCTTCCAGGAGCTGTCCCGGGCGCTGTCCCAGGGCCTGAACGAGGCGGAGATGAAGGTCCTGCATGACTATGCGGACCCCGCCGCCCGGGAAACCTTCTTTGCCGAAGGAAACCTGAGCCACCGTTTTTACTACCGGCGCTGCATCGGCAACGAGCTGCACTGGGTGGAGCTCACCGTTTACCTGTTCCGGGAGCAGCTGTCCGGCAGTGTGTACGCCCTGCTGTACCTCAAGGATGTGAACGCCGAGAAGGAGCGGGAACTGGCCCAGCTGGACGCAACCAACCGGGATCCCCTCACCGAGATCTACAACCGCACGGCCTTTGAGCGGGAGATGACCCGCAGCATCATCGAGTCCACCGCCAGCCCCTGCGGGTATCTGCTGCTGCTGGACGTGGACAACTTCAAGCAGATCAACGACCTGCACGGGCATATCGAAGGAGACGCCATGCTGAAGACGGTGTCCCGACAGCTGCTGCAGACCTTCCGCAAAGGGGATGTGATCGGCCGCATGGGCGGGGACGAGTTCCTGGTGTACATCCGGGGCAGCATCCCCCGGGAAATCCTGGAGCAGCGCCTGAACCAGTTCCTAGAACAGCTGCGCCTGAGTTCCAACAATGTGCTGACCTGCAGCATGGGCCTCACCTGCGTCACCAGCGAACATTTCGACTATGCCCGTTCGGTGGATCGGGCGGACAATGCCATGTATCACAGCAAGCGCAACGGCAAAAACAGCTATACCTTCTATGAGGACATCCATCCCTGAGACCGGCAGAATTTTCCGCGTCCGCAGCCCTTGACATTTTCCGCCGTGGGCTGTACCATGTATACCGTTGTTAAACCGTCCCTTTTGGGAACGGATGTGGATTTTAGGTAAAACAGGTTACTTTTCGCCACACGAGTATGCCCTTCGTTCCGGGCAGCCCGTGTGGCTTTTTTTGCCTGTCAGCCTTTTTGAGCCGAACAGAAAGAGGAACCCGTCCTTATGGAACAGACCTTCATGAAACAAAAACCCGTTCTGCCCCTGGTGCTGTCCATGTCGCTGCCCATGGTCCTGTCCATGATGGTATCATCGCTGTACAACATCGTGGACAGCTACTTTGTGGCCCGGATCAGTGAGCAGGCCATGACCGCCCTTTCCCTGGTGTTTCCGGTGCAGAACCTCATCAACGCGGTCACCATCGGATTTGCCATCGGCATCAACGCGGTCATCTCCTACTACCTGGGCGCCGGCGAGCCCGACCGTGCCGGACAGGCCGCCACCCAGGGCATGGCCTGCAACGCCCTGCACGGTCTGGTGCTGACGGTGGGGTGCATTGCCTGCATGCCGGCCTTTCTGGCCTGCTTCACCGCCGACACCGCCGTCATCGACCTGGGGGTGCGGTATTCCCGCATTGCCTTCAGCTTTGCGGTGGTCATCGCTCTGGCCATGTCCTTTGAAAAGATCTATCAGGCGGCAGGCCGGATGGTCCTCACCATGGTCAGCATGCTCTGCGGCTGTGTGGCCAACATTGTGCTGGACCCCATCATGATCTTTGGGCTGGGCCCGGTGCCCCGCATGGGCATCGAAGGCGCGGCGTGGGCCACCGGTATCGGACAGGTCATCAGCCTGGTGCTCTACCTGTTCTTCTATACCTTCCGCCCGCTGAATATCCGCATCCGGGCAAAAGCTCTGCGCCCCAGCCGGAAGATCCTGGGCCGCCTGTACGCGGTGGGGGTCCCGGCTGCGCTGAACCTTGCTCTGCCGTCGCTGCTGATCTCGGCGCTGAACGTGATCCTGGCGGCATATTCCCAGGTGTATGTGCTGGTGCTGGGAGTCTACTACAAGCTGCAGACCTTCCTGTACCTGCCGGCCAACGGCATCGTGCAGGGCATGCGGCCCATCATCGGCTACAACTACGGCGCCGGCGAGCATGACCGTGTGCGCAGGATCTACCGGGTCACCCTGGCGCTGTCCGCAGCCATCATGGCGGTGGGCACCCTGCTGTGCTGGGCCGTGCCCGGGCAGCTCATCGGCCTTTTTTCCCAGAATGCCCAGACCATCGCCGCCGGCAGCACCGCGCTGCGGATCATCAGCCTGGGCTTCCTGATCTCCTCGGTATCGGTCATCTCTTCCGGCGCGCTGGAAGGCCTGGGCATGGGCGGGGCGTCCCTCATCATCTCCCTCATGCGGTATACCGTCTTCATCATTCCGGCGGCCTTCCTGCTCAGCCGCGTCTGGCAGGCAAACGGGGTGTGGCATGCCTTCTGGATCACCGAGGTGGTCACTGCCGCGGTGGGATACCGCGTCTACCGCAAGCGGACCGCCGTGTGCGCAGGTACGGACCATCTGTAAAACAAAAACCCGCCCGGGACCCAAGATCCCGGGCGGGTTTTGTCAGTTTGATTCGGCTTGGTAGGGCGGGCACTGGTAGCGGGGCTTGCCCCGGCTGATGCGGCCGTACTCGATGGCATTGACCGGACACCCGCAGATGCAGGCCATGCAGTGGGTGCAGCGGTCGCCCCAGACCGGTTTGCCGTCCTGCAGCAGGATGTTGCCCAGGGGGCAGTGGGCTTCACACCGGCCGCAGGCCACACAGGCATCGGAGACGGTGAAAGGCTTGGCCTTGATCTGGAACCGGTAGAAGGCCTTGTTGATGAGCCCGGATTTCAGCCGGTCCAACGCGCCTGCCGGCAGGGTGGGGAAGTCCTGACCGGCCCGGATGTGTGCGGCGGCCGCTTCCAGGGCCGGGTGTGCCGCCCGGATGATGGAGCGGGCTTCCTCCGGTTCGGGGGCGCCGAACATGGCAATGTAGTTTTCCGGCATGACGATGGCCGAAGTGCCCCGGTACACCAGTCCCTTGTCCCGGCACAGAAGCCGGTTGGCCGGTTCGGGGCTGCCCGCCTCACTGCCGCAGGTCATGACAAAATAGGCGTCCCGGCTGCCGCGGAACTCACCGCTGCGGATAAACCGGACAAAAAGGCGGGGCAGCTGCCAGGCATAGGTGGGGGACACAAAGACCCAGGGCTTGTCCGAGGTGAAGTCGGCGGCAATGCCCTCCCGGATAAAGCGGAAGGCATCGGTGCACACATCTCCCAGCCTGTCCGCCAGAAACTCGGCACAGTAGCGGCTGTTGCCGGTGCCGGTAAAATAGACGATCATAGTTTTCCCTCCCGTCAGAAGTTCCCATCCCGGGAACGGCTTCATTGTATATCGGGACAGCGGGCGCGTCAAGGGGCGGAGGTTGCCCGTTTCGTCCGCCCCGTGGTATACTGGGAGCAGACCGGAACACAAGGACCGCAACAAGGAGAAACCCGCAATGAAACTGGGAATTCTGGGGGCCGGACAGATCGCCGGCGTCATGGCCAGGACCGTCCGCATGCTCAATCAGAACGGCCACCCGGAGGTGGAACTGTATGCCGTGGGGGCCCGGGACCTGTCCCGCGCCCGGGCGTTTGCCAACGCCAACGGGGTGCAGAAGGCGTTCGGCAGCTATGAGGAGATGCTGTCCGACCCGGCGCTGGATCTGGTGTACATTGCCACGCCGCACTCTCACCATTATGGTCATATCAAGCTCTGTGCCAACCACGGCAAGCACATTCTGTGCGAGAAGGCCTTCACCGTCAGCGCCCGCCAGGCGGAGGACGCCATCCGGTATGCCCGGAGCAAGGGCGGCTGGTGACTGAGGCCATCTGGACCCGCTATCAGCCCATGCGCCGCCTGATCCGGGAGACCCTGGACGCCGGACTCATCGGCGAGCCCCGGCTGCTCACGGCCAACCTGGGATATTTCATCACCGGCAATCACCGGATCGTGGTGCCGGAACTGGCCGGCGGCGCTCTGCTGGATGTGGGGGTCTACACCCTGAACTTCGCCGAGATGGTGTTCGGCCGGCCCGATTCCCTTCATGGGCTGTGCACCAAAAATGAGAACGGGGTGGACCTGACCGACAGCATCACCCTGACCTGGCAGGATGGCCGGGTGGCCAACCTGACCGCTGCCGCCAATTCGGTGTCTGACCGGTACGGCGTGATCTACGGTACCAAGGGATACATGATGGTGGAAAACATCAACAATCCCCAGGGCCTGCGGGTCTATGACGCCGAGAACCGGCTGATCCACAGCCTGAACTGCCCTGCCCAGCTCACCGGCTATGAGTATGAAGTGCTGGAAACGGTGGACTGTATCCGGAAGGGCCTGACCGAATGTCCCTCCATGCCCCATGCCGAGACCATCCACATGATGGAGCAGATGGACCACCTGCGGGCCCAGATGGGCATCCGCTACCCCTGCGAAGAGATCGGCTGACCTTGCAAGAACAGCCCCCGCCGGACGGGAATCCGTCCGGCGGGGGCTGTTTTGTTTTGGCATCCGGGAAAAGGCGGGTCACTTCACTCCGTAGATCTCGGTGCACAGGTCCCGTCCGGCCCTGGTGCGGAAGATGGTATCCCTGGCATGGCGGATGCCCTCCTCACCCACGCCGTCCTCGTACAGGTTGACCAGAAAATCCGCCTCCACCAGGATCTGATAGTCCGGGCCGTCAATGCCGGTGTAGGTGTGATGGTGGCCCACCAGATAGCAGATGCGGTCGATGTCGGGGGCTGCAAGCCCCAGCTCTTCCAGCATGGGACGGGCGTAGGCGGGGCCTTCCTGCTCCTGCAGCTTTCCGGTGCAGCTGCCGTATTTGGCTTCCGCAGGGCGGATGCCGATATCGTGCACCAGGGCGGCACATTCCAGCACCATCTGGGTGTGGTCGTCCAGCCCTTCCATGCGGCCGATGAGCTGGGCAAAGCGGTGTACCTTCATCAGGTGCTGGATGCGCTTGGCGTCTGCCGCGTTGAAGGCCAGCATTTTGCGGGTCAATGTATCGATCAGTTGTGTGGTGTCCATGGCTGAGCTCCTTTCCGGCGGGAGACCGTTTCTCCCGTACCCCTATGATAGCGCAAACTGGCCGAAAGTTCAAAACCCCGGACCGGAGCAAAAGGAATTCCCAGTATTGCCCCGGCGGCCCTTGCCTGCCGCAAAGAGGGAAAAATGAGGAAATGATATAAAGAGTATAAAATAAGAAATATTGGGTATAAAGCTTGAAATTGCACAAAATCAATGGTACTCTGGTGACAGAAAATAGTCGATATTTCAAATAAATGCCCCGAATGTTCCAGAAAACCATGGCGTCCGGCCGGAAAATGACTTCCCTGAAAAGAAGGAATGATCCGCAAATGATATATATGATATGTTAAAGGCGGTCAAGGAAAATGAAAACGAACAGGTACACCATATTCACCGACATCCGAAGAAACAAGGCAGCCTATGCCATGCTGATCCCGGCGGCGCTGTACACCTTTATCTTCGGATACTGCACCATCCCGTACATGGTCATCGCCTTCCAGAAATTCAGTTACCGGAAAGGCATCTTCGGCAGTGATTGGGTGGGGGTGGACAACTTCCGCTTCTTCTTCGGTTCCCAGGACGCGTGGCGGATCATCGGCAACACCCTCAAGCTGAATCTGCTGTTCATCTTTTTCACCATCCTGGCGGCGGTGGCCCTGGCCATCATGATCAACGAGATCCGCTGTCGGTATTTCAAAAAGGTGGCCCAGTCCACCTACCTGCTGCCCTATTTCCTGTCCTGGGTCATCGTCAACTACATCCTGTACGGCATCATCGGCAGCAAGTACGGTCTGCTGAACCGGGTCATCGAATTCTTCGGCGGCACTGCCATCAACTTCTACAACGCCCCCGGGTACTGGACCGCCATCCTGGTGGTGGCCAAGGTGTGGAAGGACCTGGGAATGAACATGGTCATCTATCTGGCCACCCTGGTGGGCTTTGACGATGAGCTGTATGACGCGGCGGCGGTCAGCGGTGCCACCCGATGGCAGATGTGCTGGAAGATCACCCTTCCCATGCTGATGCCCACCGTCATCATGCTGGGCATCCTGTCCATCGGCAAGGTGTTTTACGGGGACTTCGGCATGATCTACGCCCTGGTGGGGGACAACGGTGTTCTGTACAACGCCACCGACGTGATCGACACCTATGTATTCCGGCTTCTGCGTTCCACCGGCAATCCCTCCCAGGCCATGGCCATCGGGCTGTTCCAGGCCATCATGGGCTTTCTCTGCGTGTGGGGCACAAACTACATTGCCAAGAAGAAATTTGAGGAAGGAGCGTTGTTCTGATGGGCGTCGCGGCCAGAAAAGTCACCTTCGGCAAGGTGCTGCTCTATCTGTTTACCACCCTGGCGGCGGCCTTCTGCCTGCTGCCCCTGCTGCTGATGGTCATTGTCTCCTTCACCTCCGAGCAGGCCATCGTCCGCAACGGGTACTCCTTCTTCCCGGCGGAACTGAGCCTGGATGCCTACAGGACCCTGTTTGAAAACGGCGCCGAAGTTGCCCGCTGCTACCTCAACTCGGTGGGAATCACGGCGGTGGGCACCGTGCTGGCGGTCATCGTCACCTCCATGGCGTCCTATTCCCTGGTGAACCCCTCGGTCAGATACCGCAACGGCATCGCCATGTATTTCTTTGTCACCATGGTGTTCAACGGCGGCATGGTGCCCTGGTACATGATCTGCACCAAGGTGGGCCTGACCGAAAACTACTTCGCCCTGCTGATCCCCAACCTGGTGTTCAGCCCCTTCAACCTCTTCCTGGTACGCAACTACATGCGGGAGATCCCCCTCTCCCTGATGGAATCGGCCAAGCTGGACGGTGCCAACGACGGGCAGATCGCCTTCCGCATCTATTTCCCGCTGTGCAAACCCATTCTGGCCACGGTGGGGCTGTTTTACGGCATCGCCTACTGGAACGACTGGTGGAACTCCATCATGCTGGTGTCCAATTCCAATATGTACACCATCCAGTATTACCTGATGAAACTGAAATCCGATTTGAACTTCATGCGCAATCTGCAGGGCGGCGGCATCGGCGGCGGCTTCCCGCCCACCGAATCCCTGCAGATGGCCACCGCGGTGGTCACCATCGGGCCGCTGATCCTTCTGTATCCATTTTTGCAGCGATATATCGTGAAAGGTCTTGTGATAGGAGGTGTGAAAGGCTGATTCTTTCCCTGCTGCGCGCCGCGCAGACCCGGCCCCGTGACCCTGAACGGGGCGAAACCGATCATCTTCAAGGAGGAGCTTATCCATGAAAAAAGCCATTGCTATGGTGCTGACCGCCGGACTGTGCACGGCGATGCTCGGAGGCTGCGGCCAGTCGGGCAGCAGCAATGCCACCACCGAAAACGCCGCCGCGGCTGCCGCGTCGGGGGAAAAGACCGTTGTCACCTACCTGCGCCCCGGCACCGAGGTGGACCACAATGCCGAGCTGGTACAGGCCATCAACGACAAGCTGGACGCCGACGGCACCGGCCTGCAGCTGGAAATCATGTACATCCCCTCGGATGTGTTCCAGGACAAGGTCAGCCTGATGCTTTCCACAGGGGAAGCCTTTGACCTGCTGTGCGTCATGGAAGACCAGAAGCCCTTCACTTCCTTTGTGGCCAGTGAAGGCATCATGCCCATCACCCAGTATGTGAATCAGTCCGAAAACCTGAAGCGTGTCATCCCCGACTATATGTGGGATGCCGCCACCATCAACGGGGAGATCTACACCATCCCCGCCAACTGGTGCGAGCAGGCCGACCAGAACAACTGCATCACCATCCGCCGGGAAAAGCTGGAAGAGTTCGGCCTGGAAGACCCCCAGACCATGGATGACCTGCTGAACATGTGTGAAGTGTTCACCAAAAACTGGGACGGCCCCAACAAGCCGGTGGTCATCCCTCTGTACAAGGAACCCTTTACCTATCTCTTCCGCACCCTGGACACCTATCCCTTCACGGTGCAGAAGGACCTGATCTTCATCGACCAGCAAGGCAACGTGAAAAACTGGATGGAGACCGATGAATTCCGTCAGTGCGCGGATTTCTTCCACAAACTGTACCAGGGCGGCTATGTGCCCGAGGACGTGCTCTCCGCCGGATGGTCCAGCTGGAACACCATGCTCACCGGCGATTTCATCTGGGTGGACCAGTGCCAGCTGTGGGATACCGAGCAGGTCTGGAAGGAGCGCATCCCCGGTGTGCAGCTGGATACGATCTACCTGAATCAGGACGCGCCCCAGTTCCGTTCCAGCTCTTTCCGCAACGACACCGCCGTCTCCGCCACCTCCGAACATCCCGAAGCCGCGGTGAAATTCATGGACTGGATGTATTCCAGCCAGGAAAACTATGACCTGATGGTCTACGGTGTGGAAGGCCTGACCTGGAACGATGCGGGCAACGGCCTGTACACCAAGAACGATCCCGCCTTTGAGTTCAACGCCGACTGGATGATCGGCAACCTGGACTATGTGCGGTATCAGGAAGGCACCTACGACAAGTTCATCGAGATCATGGGCATCGAAAAGCCCGACGCCGTCAACAGCGTGGCCCTCAACTTTGTCTTTGACCCCGCCAATGTGGCCGATGAGTACGCCGCCTGTCAGGCGGAGGTGGAGCAGAGCATCTACCCCATCAAACTGGGTCTGGTCTCCTATGAGGAAGGCTACGAGAATGCCCTGGCCCGGATGAAGGCCGCCGGCATCGACAAGGTCATTGAGGAATACCAGAAGCAGCTGGATGCCTATCTGGGCAAATAAGATCGTTTGAATGAGAACCGCCCCAGTCCGGCTGCGGCCGGACTGGGGCGCATTCCGGAGGAAGCCTATGGACCGCCTGTGTCTTGACGGGAGCTACAAGCTCAACTATTTTGACCACGAGACCTTTCAAATCCAGGATGTGATGCGCCCGGACTTTTTCCCCGACAGCTGGATCGACACCCAGGTGCCGGAGGACGTGCGCACGGCGCTGCGCCGGTACGGGTATATCGACGGACATTACTACGGCAAGGATCTGGACAAGGAACGCTGGATCGATGAGAAGGACTGGGTATATTACCGCAGTTTCACGGTGGACGAAAGCTGGCGCGGCCGTGCCTGTGCGCTGTGCCTGGAAGGGGTGGATACCGTCGCCCGTGTCTTTCTCAACGGCCAGCTGCTGGGTGTGTGCCGCAATATGTTCCGCCGCTACGCCTTTGATGCCGGCGCAGCCCTGCGCATCGGGCAGGAGAACCGCCTGGTGGTGCAGGTCCTTTCCCCGGTGAACTGCACCGCCGGCATCAGCCGGGAGGGGATCTATCCCCAGGAGGACACCACACGGATGCTGCTCCGCAAGTCCCAGATGAACTGGGGCTGGGATTTCTGCGGGCACTGCCTGACCACGGGCCTGTGGAAATCCGTCTGCCTGGAAAGCCGGGACACCCCCTGCCTGACCAAGACCCGCCTGACCACCCTGTCCCTGAGCGAGGGGCAGGCCTGCCTCCGGTTCGAGTGCGATGCCCGGGCGCCGGAGGACTGCCAGGCGGAACTGGAACTGACGGCGGAAGGAAAACCGGTATACAGCGGGCGCATTGCCGGTGCCCGCACATCCGGGCTGGATTTTGTGCTGCCGGAGCCCCGCCTGTGGTGGCCCCGGCCTTACGGGGAACCTTTCCTGTATGATGTGCGGGTCACCCTGCGGCAGGGGAGTACCCTGTGGGAGGAGCGCCGTTTCCGGTTCGGGGTACGCACCGCCGAACTGCTGCAGGACCGGGACGAGGGCGGACGGGGGTTTGTGTTCCGCATCAACGGCCGGCGCCTGTTCATCCGGGGCGCCAACTGGGTGCCGCTGAACTGCGTGTATGCCGAGATTACCGACCGGGACTACGACCGCGCCTTTGCCCGGGTCCTGGACTCCAACCTGTCCATGCTGCGGGTCTGGGGCGGCGGTATTTATGAGTCGGAACATTTCCTGGACCTGTGCGATGAAAACGGGATCATGCTCTTTCAGGACATGATGCTGGCCTGCGGCATTTTCCCCCAGGACGACCGCTTCCTGCAGCAGGTGTATGAGGAGGTGGCCGAGGTGGTGGACCACTGCTACAACCGCACCTGCATCGTGATATGGTCGGCGGACAACGAGCTGGATGAGGCCTACCGCTGGTACGACAAGCTGCCCGAATTCCCCACCAACCGGGTCAACCGGGAAGCCGTGCGGCGGGCCGTGCTGGAAAACGATTCCTCCCGGCCCTTCCTGGTCAGTTCGCCCTGCAGTCCCTTCCCGGAAGAGGAGGGGGGCGATGACCCCAACTCCGACCGGCAGGGAGACATGCACCTGTATCTGACCCGCTTCAAACAGGGGGATGAATACTACTACAAAAAGATCCTGGAATACAAACCCCGCTTCCTCAGCGAGTACGGGTTCAGCAGCCTGCCGTCCGAACCCTCCTACTCCCGGTTCAATTTCCGGCGGGGGGCGCTGGACCTGGTGCGCAACCCCAGGCTGGCCCAGCTGGACTGGCTGGCCCGCCTGGGGCAGGCAGGGGAGAAGGACCCCATCATCTACTATTCCCAGTTCACCCACGCCCAGGGACTGAAATACTGGATCGAGTATCTGCGGTCCCTCAAGTGGCACTGCGGAGGGTCCCTGTACTGGAAGTTCAACGACCCCGTGGCGCCCAACCGGGAAGATATGCTGTTTCCCTCCCTCATGTCCTCACTGGACTTCTACGGCCTGCCCAAGATGGCCTATTACTATGCCCGCCGTGCCTACGAAGACCGGATTCTGGCTTTCCGGGAGGAAGCCGACGGAAGCCTGTGCGTGTACGGCTGTTCCGAGACGGAGCAGGACCTGGCCGGGGAGCTGACGCTGCGGCTGATGGACTACGACGGCCGCCTGCTGTGGAGCTGCTGCCAGCCCGCCTGCCTGCCGGCGGACAGCGCCGCCGTGCTGGGGTGCTTCCCGGCCCGGGTGCTGGCTTCGGCGCCGCCCTTCCGCTGCTATGCGGCGGCGGAGTTTGATGGGGGCGAGAGCCGGCTGTGCAACCTGTTCCATCTTACCGAGATCGGGACCTGGGACCGGGTCTGCCTGCCCAGGGCCACGCTGCAGGCGGAACTGCGCTGCCTGAGCCAGCGGGAGTACGAGCTGTCCATCCGGACGGATGCCTTTGCCCAGGATGTCATGGTGGAGATTCTGGATGCGGATGTATATTACTCCGACAATGCCTTCTGCCTGGAAAAGAATGATTCCCGCCGGGTGCATATCCGGCTGAGTGAACCACCTCCCGCCTGGATGCGGGTGCGGGTGCGGGCCGCCAACGGGGACCCGGTCTGTTTTGGCTTTGCGCCGGAAAGGAACTGCCATGAAAATCCATCCCATTGACTGGAATGCCCGGGATCTGCGCTGTCTGGATGAGCTGGCCCCGCTCCTGGGGCTGGAACGGGCCGAGGACGGCATGCCCCTGCGTCTGTGCAGGGCGGCCTCCCCGGGCTGTGCCCTGCAGGCGGGGCAAGGGGTGCTGCGGTATGCCCACCGGGTACAGATCTGGCGGCAGCTGGGCATCCTGTGCGCCGAAGCCGCTTGTGGTGCCGGATTTGACCGCACCGAGACCCCCGCGTACCGGGAACTGTGTGCCATGCTGGACTGCTCCCGCAACGGGGTGCTCACCCCCGAAGCGGTGAAGGACCTGACCCGACTGCTGGTCCTGATGGGATATACCTCCCTGCAGCTGTACACCGAAGATACCTACCGGATCGACGGGCAGCCCTATTTCGGGTACCAGCGGGGGGCCTATACCCGGGAGGAACTGGCTGATATGGATGCCTATGCGGCGGATTTCGGGGTGGAACTGGTGCCCTGCATCCAGACGCTGGCCCATCTGGACTGCGTGCTGCGCTGGAAAGAGTACGAGGGCGTGCGGGACCTGGGCAACATTCTGCTGGCGGACGAACCCCGGACCTACGACCTGATCCGGCGGATGTTCGCCCAGATGGCCGGCAGCCTGCGCAGCCGCCGCATCAACATCGGCATGGACGAGGCCCATATGCTGGGTCTGGGGCAATACCTGGACCGGTTCGGGTACCGGGACCGCATGCAGATCATGCTGCGCCACTACCGCCGGGTGGTGGACATCGCCCATGAGTTCGGATATGAACCCATGATGTGGTCGGATATGTTTTTCCGTCTGGCCACCCATGGGGAATATTATACCGATGGGGAACTGGATATCGACCCCGCGGTCCGGGACCTGGTGGGCGGGGATGTGACCCTGGTGTACTGGGATTACTACACCCTGGAAGAGGAAAAGTACGACCGCATGTTTGCCAGCCACCAGAAGATCTGTGACCGTCTGGCCTTTGCGGGCGGCGCCTGGAAATGGGAAGGTCCCTGCCCCAACGCCTGGTACAGCCGCGCGGTGGCACCGGTGGCCCACCGCAGCTGCCGCAAAAACGGTGTCCGGCAGGTCCTTGTCACCGCCTGGGGCGACAACGGGGACGAATGCCCGGTGTATGCGGTGCTGCCGGCCTTTCAACAGTGGGCGGAATTGTGCTATACTGATGATAACGAGGACGAATCCTGGCTGGAGCGGCGCTTCCGTACCTGCACCGGCGGTTCGTACCGGGATTTCCTGCACCTGGGGGATGCCGCCGTCATGCCGGACAATCCGGCCCCGGGACGATGCGGGGTGAACCCCGTGCGGGCGCTGCTGTACCAGGACCTGCTGGGCGGCCTGTTCGACGCCCATGCCGACGCGGCCCAGCCGGCCTATCTGCAGGCCTGTGCCCGCCGGATGGCGGAATGCCGGGACCGGGCGCCCCGCCGCTGGCAGTATCTCTTTGAGACCCAGCGCGTGCTGGACACGCTGCTGGCGGACAAGTGCACCCTGGGTCTGGAGATCCGGGACGCCTACGCCCGCCGGGATATCCGGTCCCTGCTGCAATGCCGGGAAAAGATCCTGGCCCTGCTGCCCCAGGTGGAAGACCTGCTGGCCGCGGTGGAGGAACAGTGGCTGCGGGAAAACAAGATCTTCGGTCTGGATGTACTCCAGCTGCAGCTGGGCGGCCTGAAAGAGCGGCTGACCTTTGCCGCCCGCCGTCTCCAATCCTTCACCCGGGGCAAGGTGACGCGCCTGGAAGAACTGGAAGAACCGCCGCTGCCTTTCTACGGCAGCCAATGCAGGGAAAAAGCGGTGGTCTCTCCGCCATGGCGCAGCATCGTCACCGCAGGCAGCCACTGAACCAAATCCGACAGGGGGCGTATCTGTATGAAACAGGTTCCGCTATATGAACAGATTCACGACACGATTTTGACCCAGATTGATACCGGGGTGTATCCTCCCGGGGAAAAACTGCCCTCTGAAAAGGAACTGGAAGGAATCTACCATGTCAGCCGGATCACAGCCAAAAAGGCCATGAATCTGCTGGCGGAAAGCGGGCGCATTGTGCGCATGCCGGGAAAGGGCTCCTTTGTGGCCGCCCATACGGCGGCCCTGCCGGGGGCTTCGGCGGGACCATGCCCGCTCATCGGCCTGATCCTGGACGGCTTCAGCCCCAGCTTTGCCTACCATATCCTGCACAGCATTCAGTCGGTATGCGAGGAGGAAGGGTACAGCCTGGTGCTGCGCTGTTCCGGCGGCAGCCTGGAACGGGAGACCAAAGCCATCGAAGACCTGGTGGCCCTGGGTGTCCGCGGTCTGATCATCATGTGCGTACATAATGAAAACTACAACGAGCGCATCCTGCAGCTGGTCATTGACAAATTCCCGGTGGTGACCATCGACCGGCAGCTCAAGGGGCTTTCCGTCCCCTTTGTGGGCACCGACAACGTCAGCGCCGCCCGGGAACTGACCCGCGGGCTGCTGGAACAGGGGTTCCGCCGCATCGCCTTTGTGCGGCCCGAAGCCCACGAGACCATCACCCTGCTGGACCGCCAGACCGGCTTTCAGCTGGCGTTCAACGATTACGGCCTCATTGCCGACGAATCTCTCTGGATCACCAATCTCCGCTCCACCCTGCCGGAAAGCACCGGCGAGGAATACGGCAAACAGGATATTGCCATTGTGGAGGAATACCTGCGCAGCCATCCCGAAACGGAGGCCTTCATGGCCAGTGAATACAATCTGGCGCGGATCCTGAAATACTGCCTGGAAAAGGCGGGGCGCTACCGTGAGGATATGATCGCCTGTTTCGACGGGCCGGAAGTGTTCCTGGGCGAAGCGGAATTCACCCATGTGGCGCAGGGAGAACGGGAAATCGGCCGTGCCAGCATGGAACTTCTGCTCAAAACCATCCGGGGGCAGGACCGCCCCATGGCTGTGCTGGCTCCCTATCGCATTATCCGACGAAACGAACGAAACTGGGGGTAACACGGGCATGAAAATACCCGAAATCCTGCAACAAAAAGCCACGGAACTGGAACAATACTATCTCGGCCGGCTGCCGGAAGCGGCACCGCTGGTCCGCCGGTGTTTCCTGAACACCATCGAGACCACCGTCAAGCACACCGGGGATGATTATTTCGTCATCACCGGGGATATCCCGGCCATGTGGCTGCGGGATTCCACCTCCCAGATCTCCCATTATGTGCGGTATGCGGGGCAGGACCCGGATCTGCGGCAGATCGTGGAGGGGGTCCTGCGCCGTCAGGCCCGCATGGTGCTGGTGGATGCCTATGCCAACGCCTTCAATGAAACGCCCAACGGCCGCTGTTTTGCCCGGGACCGCACCGAGCACCATCCCCAGGTGTGGGAGCGCAAATACGAGGTGGATTCCCTGTGTGCACCGCTGTATCTGCTGCACCTGTACTGGAAGACCACCGGCTGCACCGGAATTTTTGATGGGGACATCCGCCGCATGATTCTGCGCATCCGGGAAGTCTTTGCCTGCGAACAGCATCACGAAAATTCCGCCTATTCCTTTGAGCGCACCGGCTGTGTGGAGACCGATACGCTGCCCTGTGCCGGCCGGGGCAATCCGGTGGCGTACACCGGCATGACCTGGTCGGGGTTCCGGCCTTCGGATGACCGCTGCGTGTACGGGTATCTGATCCCCGCCCAGCTCATGGCCGTCAAAGCCCTGGAATACGGGGCGGAGATGCTGCGGGCGGTGTACGGGGACGAGCCCTCCGCTTCCCGCTGCACAAGTCTCGCCGGTCAGATCGAAGCCGGTGTGCGCCGGTACGGCCTGGTGGATCACCCCCGGTTCGGGCGCATGTATGCCTATGAGACGGACGGCCTGGGCCATTCTCTGCTCATGGACGACGCCAACTGTCCCAGCCTTCTCTCCCTGCCCTATCTGGGATGCACCACACCGGAGGACGAGGTGTACCGCAACACCCGCGCCTTTATCCTTTCGGAGGAAAATCCCTGCTATTTCCAGGGCCGGGTCCTGCGGGGCGTGGGCAGTCCGCACACCCCCCGGGATCATGTGTGGCCCATCGGCATCACCATGCAGGCGCTGACCAGCCGGGACCCGGCGGAGATCCGGTCCTGCCTGGAGCTGCTGCTGGCCAGCCACGCCGGCACCGGCTACATGCACGAGTCGGTGCATGTGGACGATCCCGCCCGCTATACCCGTTCCTGGTTTGCCTGGGCCAACAGCCTCTTTGCCGAACTGCTGATCCGCATCCGGGAGAGCGGAATGCTGGATTGAACATCCTGCCAGAAAACCAGGCCGGTGACGCTGCCGTCACCGGCTTTTGTTCTGTCCCCGTGCGCCCCTTGGCAGAACGGGAAAACGTGCTATAATGGAAATCACCTGACATGTGTTGTGGAAAAGAGGCTTCCTGTGGCAAAAAAGAACGATATGCAAAAACATTTTCTGACCTGTGAAAAAAACTGGGTCTACTTCACCCTGATCTGTGTGGCGGGGTTCTGGGGGGCTTATACCTATCTGCTGCGCGGGGGCATCTTCTGCAACGCCCAGACCGGCAACGTGGTGCTCATGGGTCTGGCCCTGGGTTCGGCCCAGTGGGGCAAGGCCCTGTATTACCTGGTGCCCATCTCGGCGTATATCCTGGGAGCCTTCGTCTCCGAACTGCTGCCCAATCCACTCAAGCACCGGCTGAAGGTCCGGTGGGACACCATCCTCATCTTCATTGAGATGCTGGCGGTGCTGGCGTTGGGGTTTGTGCCCGACTCCGCTCCGGTGCAGATCTCCCAGGTGGTCATCAACTTCATCGCCTCCATGCAGTACAATACCTTCCGGCAGGCGGAAGGGGTGGCGGTGGCCACCACCTTTGTCACCAACCACATCCGGCAGGTGGGGGTGGGGCTGGCCACCGAGCTGCGTCACCGGCATAACCCGGACAAGTCCCACCGCCGCAAATGGGGCCGCCATGCAGGGATGCTCTTCTTCTTCATCACGGGCGCCGTGGTGGGCACCGTCTGCGGCAACCTGCTGGGCGGGCGGTCCATCTGGGTCACGCTGCTGCCCCTGTGCTTCATCTTTGCCACCCTCCTCCATGCGGACCTGACCACCGAGCGGGCCCTGGTGGAACAGAAACCTTCCGGCCACTGACGGCCGCAGCAAAAGGCAGGGAACTTCTCCCTGCCTTTTTTCATGGGTTCGGTTGTTTCCGGGCCGGTCCGGCAAAGGCCGACCTTGCGCATCTCCCGTCCGGCGTACTATAATAAAACATAACAAGGTGCAGTCGGGCGGAGCCCGGAACTGCAGACAAGGGGACGGCAGATGAAAGTGGAGAAGATGCTTCCGGCCATCGGCGGGCTGCTGGTGGTGGGGATGCTGGCCGCGATCCTGATACCGCTGCTGTGGCTGCCGGGGGACCACTCCGCCGACCAGATCGAAAGTCAGCGGCTGATCGGTGCGACCTACATGACCATGAACAATCCCTTTTACCAGGAACTGGATGTGCGGCTGCAGGCGGCGGTGGAAGCCCGGGGCGACCGCCTCCTGACCCGGGACGGGGTCATGGACCAGGACCGCCAGAACCAGGAGATCGCCGACCTGCTGGACATGGGGGTGTCGGCCATCCTTCTCAACCCGGTGGACTGGGAAAAGGTAAGCGACGGGCTGCAGATGGCGGCACAGGCCGGAGTGCCGGTCATCGTCATCGACGCCCCGGTGAAGGATGACAGCCTGGTGGCTTCCACCATCCTTTCGGACAATTACCAGGCGGGGGTGCAGTGCGCCGAGCATCTGCTCAGCGTGCGGGATTCCGCCAACATTCTGCTGCTGGAACACATTACCGCCCGCTCCGGCGCCGACCGCATCCAGGGATTCCTGGACACCATTGCCGGACACGAAGGCTTTGCGGTGGTGGGGGCCGGCTCCTCCGACGGCCAGATCGAAAACGCCATGCCGGTGATGGAGCAGCTGCTGGCCGAACATCCGGAGGCGGACGTGGTCATGGCCCTGAACGATCCCAGTGCCCTGGGCGCCCTGGCCGCCATTGAAGGCGCCGGTCTCAGTGACAGGTTCCTGGTGTACGGCGTGGACGGTTCCCCGGAGGGCAAGGTCCTGGTGGCCGACGGCCTGATGACCGCCACCAGCGCCCAGATGCTGGGCAAAATGGCTGAGACCGCCGTGGAACAGGCCTATCTGGCCCTGGACGGCGGCACGCCGGAAAAGGAGATCGTGCTGCCGGTCACCCTGCTCACCCGGGACAATGTGGCTGATTACGGAACAGGCGGGTGGCAGTGATGAAGCAGGATAAGACATTGCGCAACCTGCGCGGGCTGATGCTGGCCATCAACCTGGTGCTGGTGGTGTATTACTCCCTCATCCGCGGCCTGACCCCCCTGCGGGTGGCAGCCGGGTTTGAAGCCCGGGACTTTCTGGCGCAGGCCGCCATGGTCCCGGCCCCGCCCTGGCAGATGGCCGTGCTTTCCCTGGGGGTGTTCATCCCCCTGGCGGTGCTCATGCTGGGCAAGGACCATCTGCCTGCGGACCGTCCGGCTCTGCGTGCCTCGGTGTTTGCCGCCGAGATCCTGCTGGCGGCGGCGGAGGTCATCACCCTGGACTTCTATTACCGGGCGTTGTTCCTCATGGTGCTGGCGGACCTGGTCTCCACCGTGCAGGAACGCTATGGCCGGGTGTGCATCATTGCGGTGCTCACCCTGCTGTATGCCCTGTCGGATTATGACATCGCCTCGGCGATCTTTCCCAGCATCCCCATGCGGCAGTACCTTTCGTACTACACCGACGGATACCACAGCTGGTTCAGCGGGGTGGAAAGCCTGCTCACCTCCCTGCATGTGCTGCTCTTTGTGGTCTTTCTGGTACTGCTTTTCCTGGGCCAGAAGGCGGAAAACACCCGGGTACAGCAGCTGAACGCCCAGTTGCAGGAGAGCTACCGTCAGCTGCAGGAATACGCCGACAAGATCGCACATATGGCCGAACTGCGGGAGCGCAACCGTCTGGCCCGGGAGATCCACGACACCCTGGGCCATACCCTGACCGGGATCATCATGACCACCGACGCCAGCCTGGTGCTCATGGATGCGGCGCCCGACCAGGCCAAACAGCAGCTGCAGCTGGCAAACCGGACCGCCCGGGAGGGGCTCAACGACGTGCGCCGTTCCATCAATGCCCTGCGGCCGGATGCCCTGGAACACAGCGACTTTGCCGAGGCGCTGGAAAATACCATCGAAAAGTTCTGCCTGACCACCTCGGCCCGGGTCACCTATGTGCAGAATGCGGGAGAACTGGATTTTGCCCCCGATGAGGAGGAGGCCATCTACCGTGTCATTCAGGAAAGCCTGACCAACGGGGTGCGCCACGGGCAGGCCCGCAACATTGAAGTGCGGCTGGACCGGGAAGGGGATCAGCTGACCATCACGGTCCGGGACGACGGCATCGGCATGCCGGCGGGCAAAAAGGAAGGCTTCGGGCTGCGGCATATGCGGGAGCGGCTGGAGCTGCTGCACGGAAGTCTGCGGTATGGCAATCGTCCGGCGGAGCAGGGCGGCGGTTTTGAACTGACCGCCCGCCTGCAGCCGCGGCAGAAAGGGGAGGAAAGCATATGATCCGTGTGGTGATCGCGGACGATCAGGAACTGTTCTGCCAGAGCCTGAAGATCGTCCTCAACGTCAACCCCGATATGGAAGTGGTGGACACGGTGGGGGACGGCGGCGCTGCGGTGGAAAGCGTGGCCAGACACCGCCCCGACGTGGTGCTCATGGACATCCGCATGCCGGTGATGGACGGGGTGGAAGCCACCCGCACCATCAAGGAAAAATACCCCGCCACCAAGGTCATCGTGCTCACCACCTTTGCGGATGATGAGTATGTGTTCGGGGCCCTGAAGAACGGTGCCAGCGGCTACCTGCTCAAGGGTGCCGGGATCACCGAACTGGCCGAGGCCATCCGGGTGGCCCACAGCGGCGGCGCCATGGTCAACCCCAATATCGCCAGCAAGATGATCCAGCTGTTTTCCAGCATGGCCCACGGCGAAGGGGGCATCCCCGTGGAGGACCAGCGGGCTGCCAGCCTGACCAAAGGGGAGATCCCGGTGGTGCAGTCGGTGGGACGCGGCCTTTCCAACAAGGAGATCGCCGCCGAACTTTGCCTGTCGGAAGGCACGGTGCGCAATATCATCAGCACCGTGTTGGGCAAGCTGGGGCTGCGTGACCGCACCCAGCTGGCCATCTGGGCGGTGGAAACCGGCCTGCGGCGCCGGGACATCCCGTGAAGCGGCGCACGGCGGTCCTGCTGGGGGCCGCGGCGGTGGCGGCGGCAGTCGGGATAACAGCTGTACTCTGCCGCCCCCGGCAAGACACGGTGCTGCACCTGGGTGTCTTTTCGGGCAGCTACTGGGGCACCCCCAACGGCAGCAGCTATCAGGTGCTGGATGATGCCATCTCCCGCTTTGAGTCCAGCCACCCGGGGGTTCGGGTGGAGTATGAGAGCGGGATCCCCACCGATGAATACAGTGAGTGGCTGTCCGGCAAACTGCTGGCCGGGGAAGAGCCGGATCTCTTTTTTGTGCTGCCGGAAGACTTTGGCCTGCTGGCTGAGACCGGCGCCCTGGCCCCGCTGGACTGGCTGATCGACGGCCAGAACGGGCTGGACCGCAGCATCTATTATGACGCCTGCCTGCAGGCGGGACTGTATGAGGGTAGCCAGCTGGCCCTGCCTTATGAGAGCGCGGCCATGGTCATGTTCGTCAACCGGACGCTGCTGGAAGAATACGGCATCCCCATGCCGGAAAATGACTGGACCTGGGATGATCTGTACACCATCTGCCGGACCATCGCCACCGCCCAGCCGGACAGTACCCAGCGTGATTACGGCATCTACGGCTATACCTGGCAGAATGCGCTGTACGCCAACGGCAGCACCCTCTTTTCGGAGGATGGCAGGCAGTGTTACCTGTCCGACAGCCGGGTGACGGCAGCCATCCAGTTTGTCCAGGGGCTGAACGCCCTGGACGCCGGCTACACCGTCACCGCTCAGGACTTCGACACCGGCCATGTGGCCTTCCGCCCCTTCCTGTTCAGTGAGTACCGGGCCTACCAGCCCTATCCCTGGCGGGTCAAGAAATATTCCAGCTTTGTGTGGGACTGCCTGCGTATGCCCGCCGGCCCGGAGGGCGGCAACACCAGTGAGCTGCATACGGTGCAGGTGGGCATCAGTGCCCGCAGTTCCCACACCGAGCTTGCTTGGGAACTGCTGTGCAGCCTGTGTGCCGATGAAGTCACCCAGGGGCAGCTCTTCCTGCAGTCCCAGGGGATCTCGCCCCTGCGGGACGTGACCGAGAACACCGCCCTGCTGAACCGCATTTTTGCCGAGACCCAGGGCACCAGCACTTTCAACAGCGCCGCCATCGGCGAGATCATGCGCACCGCCGCCACGGTGCCCCAGTTTGCCGCCCGGGAACAGGCCGTTGCCATGGCGGAGACCGCGGTCTCCGGGGCCTTGGTGGACAATGCCTCCCTGACCACCTCTCTGGCGGCCGCCCAGCGGGAGATCGACCTCTACCTGCAGAATACGGGCTGAACCCATCCCGAAAACTGAAGACAAACCGCACCCCGGTTTCTTTTGTGAGTACCGCAAAAGGAACCGGGGCTTTCTTTTTCTGCCCGGGAACGGTCCTGGGGTGTGCATTCTGCACAAAAAGCAAAAGCAGAATACGGTCAATCCGGCACTTTCACGGAAAAAATCGGAAAAAGCGTGACATTTGTCACGCCCAAGTCGTGACAAACTTCAGATGTGATCACGGCCCGGATTTTCTACAATAAAGACAACAAAAGAAAGCCGCCGCAAGGCAAAAAAATAAAGGAGAGATGAGTAATGCGGTATCTTTTGCTGGTGGCCCACGGCGAGTTCGCACCGGGCCTGCACACGGCGCTCAACATGCTGGAAGGGGAGCGCGACGATGTGCTGGACATTCCCTTCCACGACGGCATGACCCAGGATGACTTCAAGGCGGAGATCCGGCAGGTCATTGCCCCCGTCACCGCCGACGATGAGGTGCTGGTCCTGGCCGACCTCATGGGCGGTTCCCCCCTCACCGGCCTGATGGAGCAGCTGGATGCCAAGGTGGGTCTGGACAAAGTCCGGGCCATCGGCGGCATGAACCTGCCCATGGCCATCTCGGCCTGCGAAGCCGAGGACATGGGCCTGGACGAAGCGGTCAACGCCATCCAGGCCGAAGCCGCCGAACAGATCCGCCCCTTTGCCGCCGCGGTGGATTCCGACGCGGATGACGACATCTGAGCCCCTTACACCCGTATACAAGCAAGAAGGAGGAAATCCCGTTATGATCAGCTTCATTCGTATCGACGACCGTATGATCCACGGCCAGACCTGCACCCGCTGGGCGCTGGAATACCCCTGCACCGGTCTGGTAGCCGTCAACGACGCCGCCGCCAACAACTCCATCCTGTCCGCCGCCTACAAGAACGCCTGCGACAAGAAGACCTTCGTCTGGACCCTGGATGCCTGGCAGAAGAAGAAGGACAAGGTGGTCGCCAGCAAGGACCAGTACTTCCTCATCACCAAGAACCCGGTGGATATGGCCAAGGTCCTGCTGGACCAGCCCTTTGACCCCGGCATCCACACCATCATCGTCGGCCCCTGCAACGACCGTCCCGGGGCCATCAAGCTGGGCAACAACCAGAGTGTCACCCCGGAAGAGGCCGCTGCCTTTGAAAAGCTCATGGCCGCCGGCTACGACATCGAGTTTGCTCTCATCAAGGAAGCAGCCATTGGCAACTGGAAGAAGTTCCGCGGCCAGTTCGGCTACAAATAATCATTTCTTGAGGAGGAATTTCCATGACGATCAATGTATTTCAGGCGGCATTGCTGGGCCTGTGCGCCTGCCTGTCGTCCATGCCGGGCATGGGCGGCACGACCTTCGGTAACTATACCCTGGGCCGTCCGCTGGTAGCCGGCCTGGTCGTTGGCCTGATCCTGGGCAACGTGCCCATGGGCATTTTCCTGGGTGCTGCGGTGCAGCTGGTCTACATCGCGCTGGTCACCCCCGGCGGCACGGTCTCTGCGGACGTGCGCGCCATCTCCTACATCGGCATCCCTCTGGCCATGCTGTATGTCAGCGCTGCAGGGCTTGACCCCGCCACCTCCGCCGCCCAGGATATGGCCGTGACCCTGGCCTCCACCGTGGGCACCCTGGGCACCGTGCTGTTCTACGGCACCGCCACCGTCAACCTGGTGTGGCAGCACATCGGCTGGCGCAATGTGGAAAAGGGCAACCTGAAGAGCCTGTACCTGGTGGATATGGTCTTCCCCTGGATCTCCCACATCCTGTGCTCCTTCATCCCCACCTTCATCATCTGCTACTTCGGCTCCAACATGGTCCAGCTGATCCAGAGCTACCTGCCCATGGACGGCATCATCATGAAGACCCTGTTCACTGTCGGCTCTCTGCTGCCGGCCGTCGGTGTTGCGATCCTGCTCAAGCAGGTCGTCACCAGCCCGAAGGACTTCCTGACCTTCTTCTTTGGCTTTACCCTGTGCGGCTGCATGGGCCTGAACCTGATCGGCTGCGCCATCGTGGCCGGCTTCTTCGCCCTGATCAAGTACCAGATCAGCTGCGCTGCCCTGCGTCCGGCGGCCGTCGGCACCGCCTCCGGGGACGATGATGACGAGGAGGATATCTGACCATGAAAAAGCTTTCCAAAAAGGCATTGAACAAGTCGTTCCTGAACTGGTTCTATGGCCATCTGACCTGCTTCTCTCAGGAACATATGCAGACCTTCGGTTACATGCTGGCCATGCTGCCCATCCTGCAGGATCTGTATGAGACCAACGAAGAACAGACCGAAAAGATGCAGACCTACACCGCCTTCTTCAACACCGAACCCCAGGTCGGCTCGGTCGTCGTCGGCATCACCGCCGGCATGGAAGAAGCCCGCGCCAACGGCGAGCCGGTGGACGGCGAGACCATCAACGGCATCCGCGCCGGTCTGATGGGCCCCCTGGCCGGCATCGGCGACTCCCTGGTGGTCGGCACCGTCATCCCCATCCTGCTGGGCATCGCCCTGAGCCTGTCCGGCGGCGGTTCTCCCCTGGGCGCCATCTTCTACATCCTGGTGTGGAACATCGGCATGTTCCTCATCATGCGCCTGCTCTACTTCAAGGGCTATGAGATGGGCGGCAAGGCCGTGGAGTTCCTGGTGGGCGAGAAAGCCAACGCCATCCGTGAAGCCATCGTCATGATCGGCACCATGGTCATCGGCGGCGTCACCGCCAGCTGGGTTACCATCAGCACCGCCTTCAAGATGGTAGGCAGCAACGGCGAGACCATCGTCGATCTGCAGAGCACCCTGGATACCGTGTATCCCCACATCCTGTCCGCCCTGTTCGTGCTGCTGTGCTGGTGGCTGATGAGCAAGAAGAAGATGAGCCCCATCGTGGTCATGCTTCTGCTGGTCGTCATCGCGTTTGTCGGCGTTCTGGTCGGCTTCTTCGATCCGGGTCTGAGCTACTGATCCCGTATCCATTCTGAAACGACATCCCGTCATCTCTCAAAAAGGGGCGGCCGGTCAGGAGGCATCCGGCCGGCCGCCCCGCTTTTGTGTGGATCACACCAAGGAGGTTTTTCCCATGCTCACAACCAAACAGGCACTGGACGAAGCGCGCCGCCAGGAAAAAGCCCTGCGCACCATCAGTGGCTGGCGCACCATTCTGTTTGTGCTTACCGCCTGCTTCGTGGCACTGGCCGCCTGGGGGTTCACCGCCGGGGTGATCGCCGCGGGCATTGCGGGGGTCGTTCTGGGGCTGGCCTTCATGGTGCTGACCATGGTGGTACACCTGAGCATCGTCCGCGGCCAGAAAAATGTGGAGGCTATTCTGGCGTCCCTGGAACCGGGTTCCAAGGCGCCTTCCGAGGGGTGAGTTTTTATGCCGCATTATTCCATTGTTTTTCTGGATGTGGACGGAACCCTGCTGGACAGCAGCCATCGCGTCTCGGAACCTACCCGGGACCTGCTGCGCCGTCTGAACCGCAAAAAGGTGCCGGTGGTGCTGGCCAGTGCCCGCCCGCCCAAAGGGCTGGAACCCATCTACCGGCAGCTGGGCTTTCAGGGACCGGCCATCTGCTGTGCCGGCGCGCTGGCGGTCATGCCCGACCAGCATATCCTGTATGACCGGGGCATCCCCGCCGCTACCGCCGCCCGCTTTGAGCAGGCGGTGCTGGACGGCTGGCCGCAGGTCGCCCTCAGCGCCTATCTGTACGACGCCTGGCTGACCCCGGATCCCAACCACCCGGCCATCCGCAACGAGACCTCCATCACCGGCTGTGAGGCGCTGGCCGCTTCCCTGGGAAGCGGTGCCGAACGCCTGGGCAGCGTGCACAAACTGCTGTGCATCGGTCCGGAACAGGCAATCACCGACCTGCAGCGCCGCCTGGGACCCCAGTTCCCGGAACTGACGGTGCTGCGGTCCAACCCCACCTATCTGGAAGTGGTGGCTTCCGGTGTCTGCAAGGAGCATACCGCCGCTGCGGTGCTGGAACATTACGGGCTCAGCGCCAGTCAGGCCGTGGCCTGCGGAGACGGCGAGGTGGATGCCGGCATGCTGCGTCTGGCCGGCCTGGGGGTCGCCATGGGCAATGCGGTGCCCGGTGTGCAGGCCGCCGCCGATTTCGTCACGTCCTCCAATGACCAGGACGGGGTGTATGTGGCCTTGAGCCGCCTGCATTTCTCCCGTCCGGAGGAACAGGACCGCCGGTAAAGAAAGAGCAAAGAAAAACAGCCTTCGGAAATGCGGGTCCGGAGGCTGTTTTTTGTTGGTAAGCGAAAAAGAAATGTGGTCCGGGCGGGAAATTGATTTTGTACCCAGGTGCCGGATCGTCGCGGCTTGCCCAAAAAGGGCGAAAAGGTGTACAATATAACTATACGCAGCTCCGAACAGAAAGAGCGGCCCCCGGACAAAAGGGCTTCTGTGGGGCCGGAAAAGCGGAATTTTCGGGTACTGCGGGAGGAAAAAAGCGGTGCGGACCGCACACATTCCGGGGGAAAAAGTGTGCGGAGCCGCGAACTTTGGAACATGTGAAAATGTAACGGAGGGAGACGGCATGGAATACATCACAGTGCGGCAGGCTGCAGAGCGATGGGAAATCTCGGAAAGGCTGGTGCAGAAATACTGTGCACAAGGGCGCATTGCGGGTGCCCGCAAGTTCGGCGTTTCCTGGGAGATACCGGCCGATGCGCAGAAACCGGGGGACCCCCGCCGGGAAAAGGCAGCGCAGCCCAAAGCGTCAACGGCGGGGGTGGGGAATGAATCCGGCCTGATGCCGCTGATGAACACCCCCTTTGCGCCCGGACACTGCCTGGAATTCGTGCAGTCCCTTCCGGTGGGACCGCGCCGGGATATCGCCATGGCAGAATACCATTATTTCAGCGGTCAGGCGGAGCAGGCGGTCCAGGATACGGAACTGTACCTGATGGACCGGGACGCGGAGATCCGCCTTTCCGCCTGTCTGATTTATGCCTATGCCAACCTTTCCCTGGGCCAGATCCAGCGGGCCTCCTACACCCTGGCGGAACTCAAGCGCACCCTGTCCCAGGCATCGGAGGTATCCCCCCAGCTGCAGGCGGCCATGGCCTTTGTGGGCACCGCGGCCATGGTGCTGCTGCACCTGCCGCTGCCGGAATCCACCCCCGCTCCGGAAACCTTTCTTCCGCTTCTGCCGCCGGGGCTTCGTGCCTTTGCGATGTACGTACAGGCGCACTATCTGTACCTGCAGGGGGCGTATGCCAAGAGCCTGGGGGTGGTGGAAGCCACGCTGGCCATGCAGCCCAAGGTATGTCCCATTCCGGCCATCTATCTGCATCTGGTGGCGGTCATGGACTGCATGAGCCTGCGCAGCTCCGAACAGGCGGAAACCCACCTGCTGGCGGCCTGGGACCTGGCCCGGCCGGATAACCTGATCGAAGGGTTCGGGGAGCACCACGGCCTGCTGGGCGGCATGCTGGAAGCCGTTATCAAGAAAGACTGGCCGGAGGATTTCAAGCGCATCATCAATATCACCTATCGCTTCTCGGCGGGGTGGCGCCGCATCCACAACCCGGTCACCGGACATGATGTGGCGGACAACCTGACCACCACCGAATTCGCCGTGGCCATGCTGGCGGCCCGGGGCTGGACCAACCAGGAGATCGGGGAGCACATGAACATCTCCCCCAACACGGTCAAACACTATATTTCTCTGGTGCTGCAAAAGCTCAACGTCAGCCAGCGCCAGGATCTCAAGCAGTATATGCTGCAGTAAGCAACGCATTTTCTGCGCTTTGCAGGAAGGATTCTTCTGTATATTTCCGTGCCGCGGCGTACCCGGAACAGGGTGCCCCGCGGTATTTTTTATGCATTTTCAGTAGAAGGTCCTGCGGCGGCAAACCTGCCGTATACGGCCCGTTTTACCCCCCTGAATGGGTGATGGCAAAGATTTTCTTTTGTGATATATTGGAAAAAACAGTCGGTTTTTCGACCAGGACGGGTCCTGGCCGGAGGCGGCACAGACAGCCGTGGTATGGCTGCCGCGCAAAAGTACGGCGGACGCAGTCAGGAGGTCGGAGATGGAAAAGAGCGGAATGTTTATGGAACAATTGGAAGAATATGCAAAACAGGAAGAATGGACCGAAGCCGCAGCTCTTCTGGAATGCACCGACGTACAGCGACTGCCCTGGCCGGAACGCAAGCGCGCCGCCCAGGTCCTGGCGGACCTGCCGGAAGAACTGCATCTGCGCATGCCGCTTCTGAGTGTGCGCCGGATCCAGCTGGGGGCCGGCCGCGGTGACCGTGAAGAGGTGCGCCGCGGTTTTTCCGTTCTCACATCCCTTCGGGAGCGCAGCCGGGAGAACACCCCCGAGCGCCGGAAGCTGGACAACCTTCTCAGTGCGGCATCCCTCCTTAAACGGGGGATCGATAACGCCCAGCTGCTGCTGACCCTCTCTGTTCTGTACAACGAACTGCACGGCCAGACCCCCCAGGTGATGCTCAGCGCCACCGCCGGACGTCCCAGCGTGCTCAGCGGCGCCAAGGACCTGTCCCAGTGGGGGCGCAACTGGCGGGCGGTCAGCAGCATCGTGCGGCCCATGCTGGGAGCGCTTCTGCCCCATGGCGGGGAAGGCGCCGCGGCGGCGGCCTGCGCCGAACTGCTGTACCTGAAAAATGACATCAACAACGCGGCCCTGCAGGTGTCGGCCGCCAAATCCTCCCCGGACCCGGAGATCCGGTTTGCCGGTCTGGCCGTGACCATCCAGCTCCATCGCCTGGACCCGGCCGCCAAACAGCCGGAAGAACTGGCGGGCCGCATGGCGGACTCCCTGCGGGAAGCCGGTGCGGACTGGCTGCTGCCCAACGCCGAGGCCCTGATCACCCGCCTGGATATCGGCCGGGGACGTCTGGACCAGGTGGAACAGTGGTTGGACCGGTATGACGGAGTGGAACTGGACCGCTGCTGTCCGGACAATGCCTATGTGGTGCACACCAAAGCCCAGGCCTATCTGGCGCTGGGACGCTTCCGGGAAGCAGCCATGCTCACCGAGGACCTTCTGCATATGATCGAAGGCGACTGCCGCCCCATCGACCGCATTGAGTATCTGCTGGACGGGGCTCTGGCCTGCGAACGGATGGGGGATGGGACCGTGGCTGCCGGCAAGGTGCGCAGTGCCCTGGACCTGGCTCAGCCGTACGGGTATGTGCGCCTGTTTGCCGACCGCGGCGCCGCCATGCTGGCCCTGCTGGACCGCTGTGCCCGGGAGGATCCTCTGCCCGAAGAGCAGCTGCCTTTCTGGCGCAAATGTGTGGAAGCCGCGCGGCAGATGTCGCTTCTGCATCCGGCGCTGTACCAGCCCGTCACCAAGGAGGCGGACCCGCCGGAGCTCACCCGCACGGAAGTGCAGGTCATGCACCTGCTGGCCCAGGGCAAGACCAACCGGGAAATATGCGATACCCTCAGCGTCAAGCTGCCCACGGCCAAGTTCCATATCCACAACCTGTGCGAAAAACTGGGAGCAGCCAACCGGACGGCGGCTGTTGCTGAGGCCAAAAAACAAGGACTTTTGTAGAAAAAAATCATAAAAATCGCCGAAACCTATACTTTTGGACAGTTAACGGGTTTCGGCGATTTTTGTAAAATAAAGCAAACAGCGGAAAAGGAGGGATGGGGCCGTGGCTGTGCAGAAGGCGACTTCCGCCCGGGAAGATGCCCGGGAAACCGCTGCGCGGCTGAGTGCGCCGCAGCATCTCACCACCACCCGGTTCGAGGAGCACAAGAGGATCGAAGGCTACGAGCAGGACCGGGCGGTTCCGGAGTTTTACGGCTGTGACCGGCTGTGGAAGATGGACACCCTGTATGGCCGCATCCAGATGGGATACCACCCGGGCCGGGGACAGAGCTTTCTGTTTGCCAACATCAAGACCTCCATCTTCGATACGGCGGCCTCGGAATACCAGCACCGCATGAAGGAGACCCAGCAGATGCGGGCGCTGAAAAGCGGCACCCAGAATATGGCGTACAGTTCCCGCCGCTGGCGCAACAGCACCGTGCTGCTGTACAAGGCGGAAAACAAGCCCTGGTCCGAACAGTCCATCGCCCCGTATCTCAAGCGGATCAACCTGGAGACCCTGCGCAAGACCATGCCCTTCCTGGAACGCAGCGAAGCCAGGGACCGGGAGGCAGGCCGGCAGGAAAAGAAACGCCTGGAACAGCAGATCCGCAGCAAACTCCGGGAAGGAGACGGGGCGGCGGTGGCGGCCCTGCGTCTGCAGGAGCGGGAACTTTCCCGCCGGCAGGACACGCTGGGGGCGCTGCTGGTCCGCAAACAGACCCAGAGCCAGCTGTTTTTCCGCAAGATCAACATTGCCTTTGACCTGCAGAAGGCCAAAATGTTCGAATATTACCGCCGCGTGCGGGACCGCCGTGCCCAGCGTGCGGCCGAAGCGCGTGCCATGACGGGTACCGAGGAGACAAACCCCAATGCCAACACCGACCGCCGTGACAACTGAACAGTACATGGAGGCTGTATGCGCCGCCGGACGTGCCGCGCAGCGCGGCAGCGCTTCCGCGGAGCTGCGCGCTCTGGCCGAACTGGAACAGGGCGCGCAGTGCTTTTTGCCGGCGGCCCACCTGCGGGATGCCTGGGGCCTTACCCGGGCGGAGACCCTGCTTCTCTATGTCTGCATTGCCTGTCTGGCCGAAGGCAAGCCTCTGCCCGGTCGGGCCCAGGCCGCCTCGCTGCTGGCCGGTTTCGGTCAGGATTTCTGGCAGGGAACGGCAGGTTTGTTTGTCCCCGGCGCCGATGGCGGCTGTCTGCACCCGGCGGCGGTGGATTTTCTTTTGCAGCGCACGCCCCGGCCGGGACCGGGGGCCCGCCTGGTCCTGGGAACGCCGGACACACTCTACCATTCCCAGGAGGTTCTGGAACGGATGGAGCGGTTTGTGCAGGCCCTGACCCGCACCCAACAGCCGGCGGATACCGCAGCCGTGGTGCTGTGCGGTCCCGACGGCAGCGGCCGGCGGTTCCTGCTGGAACAGCTGGCGGTCCGCCAGGGATTTTCCCTGCTGCTTCTGGAAACGCCGGACGCGTTGTCCGCCGCCGATCTGGAAGTATACAGCCGCATTTACAACGCGCTTCCCTGTGCCGTCAACGCCCGGAATGCATGGCCGGAACTGGCCGGATTGTCCCTGGCGCTGTACACCGCCCCCGAGCAGGGACTGGAAGGTCCGGCACCGGCCCGGACGGTCCTGTGCTGCACGGTGCAGCCCATGACCCCGGCGGACAGTGTGCGGGCGGTGGAAAACCGCTGCGGAAAGGACGCAGCGGCCGTGTGGGCCCAGGCTGCCCGGGTCTGCCGCCCTGCGGTGGGCCGGCTGCTGGCCGCCTGCGGGCGGGCCGAAGCCCGGGCCCTGTGCGGCGAGAAGAAGGAATCCGCCTTCCTGCAGGCGCTGCGGGAGGAAAACGGTGCCGCCCTGCGCACCGGTGCCCAGAAGCTGACCACCGGCTACCGCTTTGCCGACCTGGTGGTCTCGGCGTCGGCGGAACGCCAGCTGCGGGAGATCTGCACCTTCGCCCGGGTCCGGGGCACCGTGTACGGCGACTGGGGCTTCGGACACAAATCCGGGGCCGGCCGGGGAATCACCGCTCTGTTTTACGGCGCTTCCGGCACCGGCAAGACCATGGCCGCCGGCGTGGTGGCCAATGAGCTGGGCCTGGAACTGTACCGGGTGGACCTGTCCCAACTGATCAGCAAATACATCGGGGAAACCCAGAAAAATATCGGCCGCATCTTCGATGGGGCCAGCCGGGGCGACTGTGTGCTCTTCTTTGACGAGGCAGATGCCCTGTTTGCCCGCCGGTCGGACGCCTCCGACGCCCAGGACCGGTATTCCAACGCCGAGATTGCCTATCTTCTGCAGCGGACCGAACAGTATGACGGCATCATCCTGCTGGCCACCAACCTGCTGCAGAATTTTGATGAAGCCTTCCGCCGCCGCATCGGGTTCATGGTGCATTTCACCCTGCCCGATGAATCCCAGCGCCTGCGTCTGTGGCAGGCGGCCTTCCCGCCCCGGACGCCGGTGGAAGGCCTGGACCGGGAACTGCTGGCGGCACAGCTGGAACTGTCCGGCGCCGGCATCCGGTCCTGCGCGGTGTATGCGGCCTGTCTGGCCGCGGCCGCACAGGCACCGGTGACCATGGACCTGGTGGTCCGGGCGGCCCGCCGGGAATACGAAAAAGAGGGAAAAGCCTTCCCGCCCAGACTGGACGCAATCTATCCGCAGGAAAGGAGTATGCAGGGATGAAAAAGATCTGGCAACGAATGCTGAGCCTGCTGCTGGCGCTGTTCATGCTGCCGGTGCTGGTCCCGGCGGAACTGGCGGCGGTGCTTCCGCTGACCACCGCCTACGCGGCAGACCCTGTGACCATTTCCTCCGAGGCGGAGTGGAAGGCATTTGCCAGGAGCGGCCCCGAGACCGGGACCGTGGTGCTGGGGGCGGACATCACCCTGACAGGTGAGATCCCCTCCAAGGCAAATTTCAGCGGCACGCTGGACGGGCAGGGCCACACCATCACCCTGGCCAACGGCAGCGTGTTCCGCCCCACTGCGTCGAATCAGGCCCAGATCGGGCTGTTTGGCACACTGAACAGCGGCGGCAAGGTGGAGAACCTGATCATCCGGGTGGACGGTATGGTAAACGGTACCTCCCTGACTTCGATGAAGATCAGTGCGGGCAACGAAACCGACAAGGCGGCCATTCACATCGGTGTGCTGGCGGGCCTGACCAATGAAAATTCCGAGATCCGGCGGGTGGCCGTGATGGCTGGACCCACAGGCGGCACCTTCCGGGCCGTCGTCAACCGGTGGCAGACCCAGGATGCCAATGTGGGCGGCCTGTGCGGCGGCTCCAACGGGGGCATCGTGGACCAGTGCTATGTGGGAATCAACGTGCAGGGCTGGCGCATGGTGGACTCCGGCAATGAGGCCAAGCTGCGCACCGCCGGCCTGATCGGCTATACGAACAACAACTCCATCACCAACTGCATTGTCACCTCCTGCGAGATCAGAAACTATCATTCCAACCCCGACTGGCAGGAAAACAGCATAGGGCAGGCAGCCGCCCTGGTGGGGGAGATCACCAGCAACACCATGATCGACAACTGTGTCATGGATGGGGTGACGGTCTATTCCCATGACATTGCCGAAACCACCGCACCGGAAAACACCCCGGTGGACGGATTTCAACTCAACAGCAACAACCGGGGAACCACCGGTCTGGCCTATGCCCGGTCGGGCAGCAGCGTCTTTGTTACCAGATGCTTTGCGTACAACGGCACGACCATGAAGAATGGCGGCCTTTTCACGCCCGACCATACGACCACCGGACAGAACGCCCTGAGTGAGGCGGAGCAGACGCTGGTGGGAGACGGCACCACCTGGCTGATCGAGAGCAACGGCCGCCTGGGCCTTTCCTGGATGTACCAGGTCCCCCAGATCACCATGGAGCACGATGACAACAACCGGGATGTCAAGGTCACCGTCTCCCAGAAAGAACCGATCACCGTCCGTTCCGGGCAGACTACCTGGGAATACACCCTGCAGGCCAGCCTGCAGGGGAAAAATGCCACCCCCGCCGCACCCACGGCGGAGAAGGGGTATGTTCCTTCGGTGGCGTCGGTGGATATCCGGGAAAGCCGCACCACCGGCAATGACATCGAACCCGGCAGCCAGACCTATTACAGCGGCGGCAGCTATCAGTTCTATGCCAAGGTGACGGGCACCAACCTCACCGCCGAAAATACCCCCGTCAGCTGGGAACTGGTGAATGTGCCCATGAACGGGGGTACCCCGGCAGCCAGCATCGACGCTGCCGGCAAACTGACCGTGGCCGAGGAGTATTTCGGGGACCTGACCCTGAAAGCCACTGCCAGCGGCAAGAGCGATACCAGCACCATCACCATCCGTCCGGCCATCCTCACCATCCTGACGCCTGCGTCCGTATCTTCGGTGCAGCAGGGCGGTTCGGTGGATTTCGGCGTCCGGATCCAGCGGTATTTCACCGGCAGCGGTACCGATGCCATCGAATGGACGGTATCCGCTACCGGCGGCAGCGTGAAGGACGGGACCAAAATCGACGATAACGGCGTCCTGACCGTAGACCCCGCCGAACCGGCCGGCACCACCCTGACAGTCTCCGCCACCCTGAGCGTGCAGGGGGTGAAGCCGGGAGAGGAAACGCTGGTCCCCACGGCGCAGACCACCATTCAGGTGGCGGCCTTCGCCACCCCCGAATCCGCCAAGCGAGATGTCACCCCCACCGCGGCGGGAGAAAAGGTACAGGCATCACTGGTCCCCGGCCAGCAGCTGGAACTGACCCTGAAACAGTCCCGGGAACCCGCCGCGCCGGAGGGCTGCACGGGAAAACCCACCATCCAGACCACCTATACCTGTGCCGAAACCAACATCCTGACCGACAGCGGTTCGCCCAGCGGCAAGAAGATCTATACGGCGGCACAGGCGGGCGCGGCAACGGTCAGGGTCGCGCAGGACTTCACCTTCAGCAAGACGGAGGGCGGCGGCACCGAGACCGTTACCTGGACCTCGGAGGTGGCCGTTACCGTGAACGACCTGCCGGTGCCTTCTGCAGCGGATGAACAGGTCACCATGCAGTCGGTGGCTGGCACCCGGAACACCGCCCAGCTGGACACCACCTCCTCGGCGGCGTACCGGCTGGAGTTCCCCGCCGGGGACGCCAACCGGCAGTATCAGCTGACCATCACCGCCGACAGTGCCGAACCGGCGCCCTCCGGCGGATGGCAGAGCCTGGGGGCGGATGCCTCCACCGTCACCCTCAACGCCCAGCAGGTCAAGGCCTTGCAGGAAGGCAAACTCTGCCTGTGGATGCGGCAGACCGGTGCCGGGGACCTGGCGGCCAGCAGTGTGGCCGGCTACAACGTGACCGAAGCCAGCGGCAGCCTGTATCTGGCAGCGCTGGACGACTATCCCGCGGATGGCGGCCTGGAACCCAAGAGCAATATCGTTGTGACCGGCCAGTGGACCGTGAACAACGGACAGGTGGAAGGCCAGCCCACCTCCGTCCTGAAGCTTCTGGCGCAGGCGGACCCCAGCCTGGTGGGATATACCAGTCTGGATACCGGGGAAGTGTCCATCACCGTCCGGCAGGCAAGCGGCACTTACCAGAACAAGGGCACGGACCTGATCGTGGAGACCACCCAGTCCGTGGCGGTGGGGGATGCGGTACTCAAGCCCACCATCCAGCCCAACGCCAACGGGCAGCTCACCGGCAACTACTTCACCATCGATGTGCCCGACCAGGAAAACGTGGCGGTCTATTACAAGATCTACACCAACACCAGCACGGTTTCCCCGTCGGACTACCCCAGCGACAAAAACGGTGGCATCCTGTACACCAAAGGCACCCAGATCCCGTACCCCCAAGGCAACTACAAGATGGTCACGGTGGTGGCCATGGCGTATCCCACCGACGATTCCGGCAAACTGCCCAGCAATGCGGACATCGTGACCTACACCCAAAGCAACCTGATCGCGCCCGATCCGCCGGAACTGCAGATCGGCAGCGACGGCAGTGCCTATGTGGGCAGCCATCTGTATGCGGAAGGGGAAGTGTTCCGGTTCGTCTATGACGCCACCTCGGCAGGCAATCAGGGCAAACCCTATGAATTGTAC
>PPYE01319874.1_pt1 | contig 46390 bp, 23 predicted proteins | sample 1559881 | NCBI WGS metagenome assembly PPYE01 (sample SAMN08240022, study PRJNA423297) | Human gut metagenome, whole genome shotgun sequencing project.
CTTAAATTTTTCATCTTTCATACGCTTATATTTTGTGGGTAAAGTTACCCGTTTTATAAGCGCTCTTAATCATGTAAAATGCAGCATATCAGCGCAAAAGAATAATTCCAATTACCTGTTTTCTCTTGGAAACAGACAGGCTAACGATTTGGTAACTGAAATGTAGCGCAAATCTGCTTCAAGATAAACATTTCAAATAGCTTTAGAATAATGCAAACTTGTTCATTTCAAATATGTTACCTGCCGAACTACTTCAATCTGCTTTAGTATAATTCACTGCTTTTTATACATGTTGCAAGACACACATTTGCAACTACTATTGCTCTTGCAAACAAAGTCTCTTTGCAAAACGTGTCAAAAATGTTGGGACATTCATCAACACGGATGACCGAGCATTATGCAAGGGTATTAGACCAAACAATCATGGAAGATATGGAAAATGTGGCAAAAAGATTAGCCCTTTAACATAATGATAAAGAGAATCTAATTTAGATTCTCTTTTCGCTTTTTATCTCATTTTCTTGTGTTAAAAACAATATTCTAGTGCACCTAATATAGCGATATCTTTCTGCTTTATGGAGAAAATCATCAGTATTTCAGCTATTCATACTCTTACCTTTGCGTTGAGATATTCATTGACATACTTCTGCATCAGAAACGGTATGTAATGCTTCCAAATCAAGCTCTCTAGATACGATTTTTCAGTTATAATCTTTAAAATAGCCTACTTTTTCTATGCCAATACCGCAGGATTGTATTACTTTATTGGTATAACACAAAATATTTTTCGGTGTTATTTCTCCAAAGTTTGTATACATATCCTACTGTAATTTATTCTCCTTTATGAATTCTGAGGGACTAACTTTATAAAATTCTTTAAAGCATTTTGTAAAATAAGAAGCAGATGAAAATCCTGATTTGTATGCAATTTCAGAAATTGGCGTACCCGAAATAATCATTTGAGCAGCATATTTGAGTCTTAATATTCGAATAAACTCATTGGGTGAATATTCTGTTATAGACTTTATTTTCCGATATAATTGAGAACGGGATAAACCCATATATTGCGCAACTTCAACTATATTCATCTCAGGGTTTGTTATGTTATCTTCCACATATTTTTGGAATTTGTTAATAAATAATTGCTCTATTTCAGCCAATGTCGTTTTCTTTGAATCGCTAAGTAAATTATTTGTAAATGCGTCTTTAACCTTTTGCCTGTTTTCTATTAATCGATCTATTCTTATTTTCAATAACTGTGCATTAAACGGTTTCGGTATATATGCATCAGCTCCACTGACAAATCCATGAGCCTTTTGCTCATCCAAAGAACAAGCAGTTAGCAAAATGATTGGTATATGGCTCGTAAACATATTTTCTTTTAGACTTTTGCATACTTCAAAACCATCTATGCCCGGCATCATTATATCGCAAATGATGATGTCGGGCAGGAATTTTATAGACAACTCAATTCCTATACTTCCATTATCGGCTTCAATTATTGTATAATCATTATGCAATATCATACGCATGTAATTCCGCATATCGGCATTATCATCTATAAGAAGGATAATCTTTTTGTCCTCCCTCAATATGTTTTCAACAAATATTTTTTCCTGCATCGATTCCGCATCCGTTTGAAGCAGGGATTCGGAAAGCCCTATTTCATAAGTGTCTTCATGTAGGGGTATATCGGTTAAATCCTGTTCGTATGGCAACAGAACATCGAATACCGTCCCTTTTCCTTCGGTGCTTTCTACAGTAATTATACCATTATGTAAATCTACAAGGGAGTTCGTTAGTGCCAGTCCTATTCCCGTACCTGAATCAGTCGGATTAACTTGGTAGAACCTATTGAAAATATTGTTTATCTTATCCGGAGGAATAGCTTCTCCATCATTAAATACCGATAGTTTAAAATAGTCTGCTTCGTTGTATTGGGCTTTTGTGATGTTTATATGAATAGATCCGTTCTTATGCGTATGTTTAAATGCATTTGACAGTAGATTGAAATAAATTTTCTCTAATTTATCTTTGTCAAAAGGAATGATATAAGGATGATCATCCGCAGTAAAAGTGAAATTTATATCTTTTCTTTTGGCATAATCTAAGAAAGCGATATTTAAGTCCTCCAGAAAGAGTTTAATATCATCTTTAATGAACTGAATATCCAGTTTTCCATTTTCATATTTCCGGAATTCGATAATTTGTGAGAGTAGATTTAAAAGACTGTTGCTGCTTCTTTGAATTATTTCCAGTAATGCTCTTTGTTTCACAGATATATTCCCGGAATTTAGTAATGTATCTATCGGCCCTAAAATCAAGGTGAGTGGAGTACGGAATTCATGCGATATATTTGTAAAGAAAACCAGTTTAGCATTTGTTGCTTCTTCCAACTGTTTAGACAAAGAAACCAGCTGATTTTTTTGCTCTTCTAATAATCTATTTGATTTACTTTTATTCCGATATGCGAGCGCAGATACAATAAGCAGAATTGAAATCAATAGAAGGACAAGAATAGTACCATAAAAAAGAGTTTGTTGATTAGAATATTGTTCAAGGCTTTCGTCTAACAGTTCATTTATGCGTTCTACTTTTTCCTGATGACTCTTTATTTGTTCTGTTTGTAATTGGAGTACTCTGACATTACTTTTATCAACTACTGCAGTATGCAGGATATTTTCCTTAAGATATGGTTTATTTTGTAGTATCTTTAATGCCAGATCAATTATCTTATCTCCTCCGGTAGGGTAGATAAATGAAGCATTTTGTATTCCTTTTTCTATATTTTCCATACCGCCGCCTTCACCCGGCAAAGCATCGATACCTATTATAAAAGGGAAACGTCCGCTATATTTCGATACTGCCTCATGTACTCCCAATGCCATAGGGTCATTCATAGCAAAAACGAGATCAATTTCTTTAAATGAGTTTAGCACCTTGGTCATTTCTTTTTCGGAATCTTCTTTTAAAAAATTTCCCCTGCATTCTGCAATAATTTTTATATCAGGATAATTTCTGATTCCATCCATGAAACCCGCATGCCTCTCTGCATCAGAAGTTGAGCCATTCCAACCCCGCATTTCAACTACATTTCCTCTATTGTTGAGTATTCCGGCTATATATAGTCCGGCCTCCTTTCCTATTTGGTAATTATCTGCTCCGATATATGCATTATAGTCTTCCGTATCTATTTTTCTGTCTACCAGAATGACAGGAATACCTCTATTATATGCTTTTTGTACAACGGGTGTTATAGCTGTTGATTCATTTGGAGAGACAACCAGTAGATCAACTCCCTTTTCCAGAAGTTCTTCTATATCTTTTATTTGTTGCTGTGTATCATCTTTAACTGTTTTTATATCAACTTCGATATTTTGATTGATAGAGGCCTCCAATAAGATCTCGCTGTTCATTGTCTGTCTCCATAAATCATCGCTGCATTGTGAAACACCAATGATATAATTCCTATTTTCTTCTCTATTACAAGAACATAAGAGACTAAGTATAAGTATGGATATAAGGCAGGTCCTGTTCATGGTAGATTTAATATAATAGGCAAAACTATAAAAAGCATCGTAATTAAAAGTTAAATACGATGCTTTTATATTTTATTTCCTAAATAATTCCAGATAAGCATCCGGAAATCTAGGCATAGCTCCATGTTGAGTACATACATATGCCGAAACCTCAACAGCTAACTGATGTGCATCTGTAAGGCAATGACCAAGCAAATATGATGCAACAAAAGCGGCAGTAAAAGAATCACCTGCTCCTACTGTATCGGCCACATGTACTTTAGGAGTAGGTTGGTATGAAGTTTCTTTTTGCGTAAATACAAAACTACCGTCAGTGCCCTTTGTCAGTATTACAATATCCAGATTGTAATCTTCAAGCAACTGCTTACATATATCCTGTTCGTTATCTAACCTGTAATCATATAGATTCGACACTACAACGACTTCCTCGTCATTTATTTTCAAGATATTGGAGAGTTCTAACGATTCGTGTATCAATTCTTTTGTATAAAAATGCTGCCGAAGATTTATATCAAATATCTTAAGACTGTTTTCAGGCATACTTTTCAGGAACTTTTTAATAGTTTCTCTCGATACGCTGTTTCTTTGTGCCAGAGAACCAAAAGATACCGTTCCCGTATTTTTTGCCAGATTTTCGGTCTTAGCAGTAAAAGGAATATTATCCCATGCTACGTTTTCACATATCTCATATTCCGGAACACCTTCTTTATTTAATTTTACATTTACCGTTCCTGTAGGGTAATCTGTAGTTTCAATCAGGTAGTTCAATTCTTTTTCTGCCAGGCATTCCAATATTTCTTTCCCTAACAGGTCATCGCCCACTGCACTTACAGCATAACCGTTATATCCGAACTGCGATACATGGTATGCAAAATTTGCGGGAGCCCCGCCCATCACTTTTCTTTCCGGGAATATATCCCATAATATTTCTCCAAGTCCTACAATTGTATTATTCATTGTTTATTTCTTTATTAGATTTATCCTACAGAATTCATTTTATCTTTAATTCTGGTCGCTAAAAACAGAAGATAAATAACCCCGATACTCATGACGATCAAAGCCCCTGTTTGAGAATTATTCAAGGCCTTGGTTGCCTGTCCCATGAAAAAGGGAAATATAGTTCCGCCAAACAAGCCCATTATCATAAGCCCCGATATCTCGTTTTTCTTATTGGGCATATAAAGCATTGCACGTGACAATATAACAGAGAATACATTGGAATTTCCAAAACCAATCAAGCCTATACATGCACACAAAATAATTTCACCTTGCAGGAAGTAAAGCCCTCCCATACCCAAAGCTATACATAACACGCTTAACCCGAAAAACTTTTTGGCGGAATAACGCGCCAGTATGAAAGCTCCGATAAAGCAGCCGGCAGTACGAAAGGCAAAATAAACGCTTGTTGCATAGTTTGCATCATCGAGGTTTGTCAAGCCCAATCTTTCCATTAATATACGGGGAGAAGTTACATTCGTTCCTACATCTATTCCCACATGGCACATGATACCCAGAAAACAAAGCAATATAACCCCATTTCCAAGAAGTTTAAAACATTCGGAGAATGTCGCACCTTTACCATCTTCTTTCTGTTCGTCTATCCGGGTCATGCCAAGCCATATTACTGTTATTACCGAGATTAGCAGAAATAAGGGATAAATCATGCGCCAGTCATCAAACATCAATGAAGCCCTTGTGGCTATCAGCGGAGCGCTGAACGATGCTATTGCTTTTACAAACTGCCCGAAAGTAAGGGAACTTGCCAGTTTATCTCCTTTTACAATACTCGACAACAAAGGATTTAATGAAACCTGCATCAATGTATTGCCTATACCCAACAAAGAAAAAGTTATGATTAATGATGTTTTATCATACCATACAAACGGGATTATCATTGACAAAGCGGTCACCAATAAACTGATAATTACTGTTTTTTTTCTCCCGATCCGAGACATTAAAATTCCGGTAGGAACAGAAAAGATAAGAAACCAGAAGAATACCATGGACGGAAATATGTTTGCCGTAGCGTCATCCAGGCCCAGATCTTTTTGTGCATAATTGGTGGCGGTGCCTACCATATCGACAAATCCCATGCAAAAGAAAGCCATCATTATGGGAAGAATCTTTGTGTAAAACCCTTTATTGTTAGTCATATGTTATTCTTTTGTTTTTACGACTGTTAAAAGTTTATTTAATCTTATGAATAGTTATATTCTTCACTTTGATATTACCCTCAAATTTCAAAGAATTATAAGGTTCTGAAGGAAATATAATATTTGTTGAGACCAGTTCTCCATCATTAATAAACAGTTCTGAAGATGCGTTATCTATAAAGAGACGAATCTTATAAGTATTCTTTTTGACCAGTGGTGCTTTTATTACTTCCGGAGCAAATTTCTCACTGAAATCAGTGACTCCGCTTTTAGACCTGTCTGTCAGAAGTTCTCCATCCTTCAAATTAAAAGAATATTTCAGTTCTTCTTTTCTCCGGTTTTCGAGTGTAAAACCAAATCTTTCTGTACTTCCGGCTTCCAAGGTCATTTCCACCTCATATGCCCCATCATTTTTATCTAAAAGTTTATCAATGGTATAAGTACTTTCTACTTGAATATCCCGCATTTTCTTCGATTCATTTCTTAATCCGGTTATTTCTTTTACAGGAGGATTGCTTATAACCAAATGTTCACCATTGTGTGTAAGTTTTAATTCACGAGGTAATGTACAGGCACTCTTAAAATTGATTATCGGCACTTCTCTTGCATAATCCCAGTTATTCATCCATCCAATAAGAATCCGGCGATTATCCGGAGCATCATTCCAAGTAACACCTGCGTAGTTATCTCGACCATAGTCAAGCCATATCGGATAAGATAAATTGTCGGCTTTAAATGATTTTCCATCAAAATCTCCAATAAAATATTGGGTTGCACTTCCTCCATTAGGTCCTCCGGGATTTATACTGACAAATAAAACCCATTTTGTTTGTCCGTTGTAAGTCAGAGGAAATAAGTCAGGACACTCCCAGACTCCACCATGTCCACCAAGTCCCTCTCCAAATTCGCTTAGTTTCTCCCATTCTTTTAAGTTCTTTGAACCATAGAATGTTATGGTCTGTGAAGTTGCCAGTGACATAATCCACTTGTTTGTCGCTTTATGCCAGAACACTTTTGGATCACGGAAATCAATAATATCGGGATCTGTAAGTACAGGATTCCCTTTATATCTTGTAAAAGTTTGCCCATTATCCAAACTATAAGCAATGCTTTGGGTTTGTCTTTCTGCCGCAGATGTGTAAATGGCAACCATTGCGTTTTTTCCAAAACCGGCAGTGTTATCCTTATCTATGACTGCACTTCCGGAGAAAATAGCACCTAGAGAATCCGGTGTTATGCCTTCTTGTTGATGTTCCCATTTAATAAGATCCTTAGATTCCGCATGCCCCCAACTTAAATTCCCCCATAATGAGCCATAAGGATTATGTTGGTAATACAAGTGATATTTACCATCATAATATACCATGCCATTGGGATCGTTCATCCAACCATATTTTGGTGTAAAATGGTATGTTGGACGATATTTCTCATTAATATTAAAATGGAAATCATCCGATTGTTTAATTTGAGAATATCCTGTATTATTCTTATCTATATAAGAGAATACTAAATCTATATTATCACCTTTATATCTTTCAATATCTATTGGGACCCAATAGGATACCTCTGATTGTGCAATATTAATATTCATAGGCACACCTTCTGCCCGTCCATTCACTATTAGTTGTGTACTTATTTCCGGTGCGGAATCATCAATAGGAACCAAAATATATTTTTTATCTGCCTTGAAAGAAATTTTATGATCAATCATAATTGAGCTTTTTCCCATATTGCTCATTATAATTTTATCTACAAGGATATGTCCCCACCCTCCATCATGGTTATCGGTAATAAGTATTCGGGCTTTTTGACCTTTATATTGTCTGACGTCCCATGTCATCCATTGCAAAGTCTCACTATTTACGAGTGGAGAATTTTTATATATGCTTTTACCATCTATCAATAATTCGATATTTGTATTGCGACTCTTTCCTCCTCCCAGCAAGAAATTGATATATTCTCGTTCAATTCTGAATTCAGAAGAACTTAATGATCCTTTTGATTGGTCTCCTCCATTATAACTATTAGCGAGATATTTTCCATCGAAACCGTTTACTTCCTGTTGATTCGGATATCCCCCTTGAACTGGGACAGTGCCAAAAGCTGTTCCTTCTATTGTCCATTTATCATAAGTTCCCGATTCAAAATCGTCGATAATAATATCCCCCGATGAGCACCCAGTCGCTATCATGAGTGAGGAGCAAAAAAGTAACCCTAATTTTTTTTTCATGGTTTAATTTATAAGTTTATAATATTGATTTATTAGTTGAAGAATTTATTTTACAAAGATTTAAAGTCTTATCCTTTTATGCAAAGGAATAATTAATGGTAGAATAATGCTATAACAGATGTTGCCAACGATTGTAGAAATGTTGCATCCATTTTATTTTCTGGTGCTTTGCAACATTTTTACATATATCTGAAACATCCCTTACAGGAGGAGCAATTAATTCCATATAGTTTTGCATAACCATGAAATTAATATGTTAAACAATAAATTTAATTACCAAATGGAAAAACAAACTCACATTATTAAATTGAAATGTTGTATTTCAATATTCTTCTTACTTGTTCTTCCTTCTCTTGCTCTTTCCCAAACTAAAGGAGTAACAGGTATTGTTACTGCTGAGGATGGCTTATCAGTAATAGGAGTTAGTGTTGTTGAAAAAGGAACAACAAATGGAACAGTTACGGATCTTGAGGGAAGATATCGGATTCAATTAACAAATGAATCGGCTACTCTTGTCTTCTCTATGGTTGGAATGATAACACAAGAAAAAAATGTTAGAAATGGGGATATTGTTAATGTTGTCTTATCAGAAGACCAACAGTTATTAGATGAAGTTGTCGTAACAGGATATATGACCGAACGGAAAGTGGATATAACAGGTTCCGTATCGGTAGTGAAAATGAAAGATATAGCAAATATCCCTACAGGAAATGTGCTATCGTCTTTACAAGGCCGTGTTCCAGGTGTCAACATTACGACCGACGGTACACCCGGAGGTATGAATACATCAACCTTGATACGTGGTACAACAACAATCAATGACAGTTCTCCTCTGTATGTTATAGACGGTGTTATGACACGTGATAACATTGCATCCATATTATCGTCCAATGATGTAGAATCTATACAAGTTTTAAAAGATGCCGCTTCTGCAGCAATTTACGGAGCCCAAGCAGCCAATGGGGTTATAATTATCACTACTAAAAGAGCTAAAAAAGGAGAGATTAAAGTAGATTTCGATATGTCATTGACAGCACAGACTTTTTCTACTGGAATCGACTTATTGAACACTCAACAGTGGGGCGATGTTTATTGGCAGGCTTATAAATATTCTTACGGTACAACTCCTAACAGTGCTGTTTACGGAAATGGAGAAAATCCCGTTCCTCAAGAATTTTATTACAATACGGCAAAGCTTAAAATACGCACGGCTGATACTGATTGGGCTAAAGAAATTTATAGTACTTCATTGATGCAGAACTATAATGTTACATTGTCTAAAGGTGCAGACAATGGTTCGACATCCTTGACTTTAAACTATATGGATCAGGACGGGCTAATCAGAAATACCGATTTTAAGCGATTTAATACAAGATTAACTTCTGATTATCATTTTCTGAATAATCGTTTGCGTATCGGAGAGAGTATTAGTGTTAACCGTTGGACCCGTCATATGAATCCTGATGGTATTGAAGAACAGGTGATTGCTCAGCATCCAGCTATTCCTGTTTATGATGAAAACGGTGGATATGCCGGTGGATATGTAGATATATTGGGAGATAAACCCAATATGATACGTCTGACTGATAACGAAAAAAATAATCGTCATACATATTGGCGCATCTTTGGTAATGCTTATATTGAAGTAGAACCGGTGAAGAATCTTATATTGAAATCCAATTTCGGGATAAACTATTATAATGAATTCAATTCGGTTTTTATTCCTTCATGGCAAGAGGGTTCCAGAACTGTAAAAACAAATGAGTTGACAACTTCAAATGCCTATAAATATAATTGGGTTTCTTCTAACACAGCTGCCTATAGCTTCACTATAAATAAACATTCGGTTTCAGCCTTACTGGGCTTTGAAGCGAAAAAAGACTATTCCGAACATCTTAATGGTTATGGAACTAATTTGTCGATCGAAGATAAAAACTATTTGTATTTAGATGGAGTAACAGCAGGACAAACTGTAGGAAATAACGCCAGCACATATGCTATGGTTTCTGTATTCGGAAGAGCAAATTATTCATATGATGGCAAATATTTGTTATCCGGAACTTTGCGACGCGATGCTTCTTCTCGTTTTGGTTCAAAAAAGAATTATGGATATTTCCCTTCCGTATCCGCAGGATGGCGTTTATCAAGTGAACAATTTATGTCAACTACCTCAAACTGGCTTTCCGACCTGAAGCTAAGAGCATCGTGGGGGATCAATGGAAATGATATGATAGATAATGAAGCGACATATACAAAATATATTGTAAGCTTGAGAGATGCCAGCTATAATATCAGTGGAGACGGGTCGACATTAGCACCGGGTGCATTTAAAGATATCACAGGTAATCCACAACTGAAATGGGAACAGACTACTCAAACAAATATTGGTATAGATGCATCTTTCCTTAATAATCGTTTGGGAATATCATTCGATTATTTCTATAAAGATACGAAGGATATGCTTATTAAGCGTGACTATATTGCAGTTATAGGTGAAGGCGGCAACTATTGGTATAACGGTATTTCTATGAATAATAAAGGATTTGAGACTACATTGAGTTGGAGGGATAATATAAAAGATTTTAATTATGAGATAGCATTAAATCTATCATATTATAAAAATAAAGTAACCGATTTACCAAGTGATATATATTACACTTATGGAGGTGGCAACGGAACAGATAAAACAATAGTTGGGCAACCTTTAGGTTCATGGATGGGCTATAAAACCAGTGGCTTATTCAGAACTCAGGAAGAAGTGAATGAATATAATACTAAATATGATGTACAGATAGGCGAGCCAGGAATAGGGCGCATAAGATATCAGGACGTAAATGGCGACGGTAAAATAAATACAGCCGACCAGACATGGCTTGGCTCTGACATGCCAAAGCTGATTGGCGGACTTAACCTTGCAGCATCTTATAAAGGTTTCGATATTAGCATGTTCTTTAACGGAATGATTAGAGATGCATGGAATAACTCAAAATATTATACTGATTTTTTCCAGTTATGGACAGGCAATCATTCCACACGTTTAGTTAGTGCTCTAAGTGCATGGAAAGAATATGAACAAACAGGAATTTATAAATCCAATATACCCGCATTAACTGCAGATAATAAAAATAATGAAGAGCGTGGCTCTGATTATTATATTGAAAACGGATCTTATATAAAATTAAAATCTTTAACATTAGGTTATACATTACCTAATAAATTAATGAGCAAATTGAAATTAAGAAATGCCCGGATTTATTTACAATCACAGAATCTTTTTACCATAACAAAGTACAAAGGTGCAGATCCTGAAGGATTGGGATATACCTATCCGCTTCCCAGGACTTATACATTAGGGTTATCCTTTGGTTTTTAACATCTAACAGATTAAAAATAAATAACATGAAAAATATAATTTTATCATTTCTAATATTATTGTTTGTCACAGGTTGTGACGATTTTCTGGATACCAAACCTCAAGGGCGGTTGAGTGAAGACATCCTAAATTCCAGTGAAGGGGTTGATTTGTTGGTGAACGCTGCTTATGCAGCACTGGGAGGACCACGCGGACAAGAATGGAGCGTATGGACATTCCCAACAACAAATTGGTCATATGGAGAAGTTCGATCCGATAATGCATATAAAGGTGGGGGTGGAACCGGTGATATAATGGACATACATAAAATAGAAACCTATGATGTAGATGCAACATTAGGTAATATCGATGGTAAATGGTATCATCTGTATTGCAGCGTACAACGATGTAATTCTGCATTACGTATACTAAACAAAAGTACAGATGAGGAAGTTGCTAACCGTTCTTCCCGAATAGGTGAAATGAAAATGCTTCGCGCCCATTATTATTTTGAGCTGAGCCGTATGTATAATAAAATAGCCTATTTTGATGAAAATGTGGCGATTGATGACTATACAAAAATACCGAATGATCAATATACGCGTGACGAGATTTTAGGCATGATAGCCAACGAATTGCAAGCTGCTGCCGATATGCTTCCTCCTGCACAATCTGAAATAGGACGTGTTAATAAATATACAGCTTTAGCATATAAGGCAAAAGTGAGGTTGTATCAAGCTTATGTTCAGGACGAAAATACACATGCCATTACGTCAATAAACAAGACATTGATGCAGGAAGTGGTAGATTTATGTGATGAAGTTATTGGTAGCAATAAATATGATTTACTGGATGACTTCCAGCAATTGGATCTTGTTGCTTTTGAAAATGGAAAGGAATCTATCTTTGCAGTTCAATATTCGATGAATGACGGAACAGCAAGTGCAGGCCGTATAAATTGGAGTCATTTGCTTAATACGCCCCAAGGTCCATACAGCGGAGATGGTTTTTTTCTGCCCAGCCAGAACCTGATTAATTCATTTAAAACAGATGCTAATGGCCTTCCATTGTTCGATACATTCAATGATCAGGATTACAGTACTATAACTTTTGACGGAAGCGGTAATCCTATAAATGCGAATGTGGATTCTAATGTTGACCCAAGGCTTGACTTTATAGTTGGACGGCCTAATATCCGTTGGAAGACATACACTGATTCTCCTTGTCTGAATTCTTGGGTAAGAGACCAAGGCACATATGGATATAATTGCAGTAAGCGTTTTTGTGTTTCTCCTGAAAGCCCTGATATGTTCGAAGGATGGCCCTGGGGGGCATCTCAACTCAACTGGCAGATAATAAGATATGCGGATATACTATTATGGAAAGCCGAAGCTTTAATTGAAATAGGAACAGATCTCGAAACAGCCCGTGGATTAATAAATGATATTCGTGAAAGGGCGAAAGACAGTGAATATGTAAAAGATTTCAATGATGACACAAAATATGCTGCTAACTATAAAATAGAGCCTTATCCGGCAACAGGCTGGAGCCAGGATTATGCTCGTAAAGCTCTTCAGTTTGAATCACGTCTGGAAAAAGCTATGGAAGGCGAACGTTTCTTTGATCTGGTCAGATGGGGCATAGCCAAAGACGTAATGAATAAGTACTTTGCTAGAGAAAAAAGCAAAAGGGTTTACTATGCAAATTCTACTTTCCAAAATGGAAGGGATGAATATTATCCAATATCGAATGGACAGTATAATTTATCAGAAGGACTTTATGTACAAAATCCCGGTTATGGGCAATTTAAATAAAGTATTGTAAACGGTTATGTATTTTTTGACTATCCGGATATAATTTATCCGGATGGTCAGATTATTATAAAAAACCTTTAAACAACATACTTAATGAAAAAATATATCGTTTCTATTTACATTATCTTATTGTCATTAATGCCTGTTTACGCCCAGCAAATATGGAATTTTGATAATAACAAACCATTATATTCTGATTTGAATACATCTTTAATTCTACATAGCATAAGGGACCAACCCGAACTAGTAGAGGGCATAGATGGAAAAGGCTTAAGAACAGATGGATATACAACATGGCTAACTGCTAATTTTATTCCTGCTCAGGAAATTAAATCAATCTCGGGATGGTTTGCTCTGGAATCATTCCCTACCGATACGGCCGCATTTTATGGTTTAAAATCATTAGATAGCGCGGAAAGTATATCAGTATGTATAGATAAATATGGAGCCATTATATTAAATATATATCAGAATGGAGAATATATTTATCTGCCGACTACATCCAAAGTAGGAAGATTTGAATGGGTCAATATCTTGTTATCAATAAATAATGACGATATTAGTTTATGTATTAACGGAGATAGAACTTTTCATGTTTCTCAATATCTAAAATCGACATTATTTAATGAGATAATTATTGCAAAAGATTTTAAAGATAAAAAATTAGGAATACACGATTTGACATCAATAAACGCAGTAATTGATGATATCAAAATATGGACCGAGGCTATCGATTATCAGTCGATAAAAAAAGAAGTATCTTCTTATGTAAATAGGAAACCGGTATTAGCTATCCCTCATAGTCGGTTTGAGAAAGACTTTAGCAGGCCAAAATATCACTTACTTCCTGCAGCCAATTGGACAAACGAAACTCATGGTCTATTTTTTCATAAAGACAGATATCATATTTTCAATCAAAAGAATGCATCCAATTTATTTTTAGGGCAAATAAATTGGGGACATTTCAGTAGCCCTGACCTAATAAACTGGACAGAACATAAACCTGCTATAACCCCTGAACCCGGTTATGATTGTAATGGTATTTGGTCAGGACACGCGGTAATTGATGATAAAAAGACCCCTGTTTTAATTTATACAACGGGAGGAGAAAAAATGGGGGTAGGTTTGGCTTATCCCAAAGATGAAAATCTGATAGAATGGGTTAAATATAAGAATAACCCTGTCGTATGGGGACAACCGGAAGGATATACAAGGACAGATTTAAGAGACCAGTATGTTTGGAAAGAAAAAGATACCTGGTATATGATTATTGGCTTTGGCATAGTTGATAATAGCATAGAAAAAGGTGCTGTATTATTATATAAATCAAGCAACCTGAAAGACTGGGAGTTCATACACACTCTATTTGAAGGTGATCCGGAGACAGACGATTCTGGAATTTTCTGGGAAATGCCTGTATTTTGGAAACATGGGAACAAATATACTTTGTTAGTCAATAAAGTTCCCCATAAGGGTGTTCCTGCCAGGGCAATGTACTGGACAGGAGAATTCAAAAATGAAAAATTTATACCTGATCATAAAAAACCCTATAATCTGGAAATTATTAACCGCTTATTATCTCCATCAGTTTCCTATGACGAAAAAGGGTTAGTGACAGCGATTGCTATAATACCTGATGAAATAGGAAGTCTGGCGGCTTACCAACATGGCTGGACTCACCTTTACAGTATCCCACGCGTATGGAATTTTAAAAATGGGTATATTCAACAAACTCCTCATCCATCACTGAAACAATTAAGGGGAAAGCGCATAGAAATATCTCAAAAATCAATATCAAAAAAATCTCCACTAAAATTGGCAGATAATGATAACCAATTGGAAATTAAATTAACTGTAAACCCTAATGGTTCGAAAAGATTTGGCTTTTACATTCATAAAAACTCAGATAACTCAGAATTCACAAAGGTTTATTATGATGCTATAACCCATGAAATGATTGTAGATCAACGATATTCAAGTCTAAAAAAATATATTCCATTAAATGTACGTAAGGGGAATTATGAACTTGACTTATCCAAACCTGTCAATTTTCATATTTTCATAGATGGTTCTGTGGTTGAAGTATTTATTAATGACAAAGATGCATTTACCACACGTATATTTCCCTTGAAGGAAAATAGTAGCTGTTTCGAGTTATTCACTGATGATGTGGATATAACTGCTAAAGCTGAACTTTGGTATTTAAAACAGTCTAAAATGGATTCTGATTATTAAAACATTAAAGATATTTATTATGAAATATTATTCTATTATCATCGCATTTTTATTACTCTGTTCAGGGATTAAAGGACAGAATCATGGAGAAGAACTATACAAAGAAAAATACCGCCCCCAATTTCATTTCAGTCCTAAGAAAGGTTGGATAGGAGATCCTTGTGGCTTCATTTATTATCAGGGAAAATATCAATTGTTTTGGTGGGGAAAAGTTGTCTCCGACGATTTGGTGCATTACAAGGAGATATCGGACAAAGTGATGAAGGGAGAGCCTCGCAAAATTGGTTACTTTACGGGTTCAGTTTTAGCAGATAAGAATAATACAGCCGGATTTGGAGAAAATACAATGATTGCCAACTATACAATCTTTGATCATGAAACTAAAAATCAATCTCAGGGAATATCGTACAGTCACAATGGTGAAATTTTTCAATATTATGACGGAAATCCTGTAATCGATATAGGTAGTACCGAATTTCGCGACCCTACTGTCATTTGGCATGAACCGACTAAAAAATGGGTTATGGTAGTAGCCTTAGCATTAGAGAAGAAAATAAGGTTCTATTCATCATCGGATTTAAAACATTGGACTTGGATGAGCGATTTCGGTCCAAAGGGAGATAGTGAACGTTCATGGGAGTGTCCCGACTTATTTCAACTTTCAGTTGATGGTGATCCGAATAATAAAAAGTGGGTATTGGTTGTTTCAATCAATTGGGCGAGGGAACAATATTTCATTGGCGATTTTGACGGAAATTCTTTTAAACTAATGGAAGGGCATCCGGAACAACCCTTATATGTGGATTACGGAATGGACTATTATGCTTCACGTGTATTTCAGGATTATGATAATTCGTTGGAAAATGTTACAACAATGGGTTGGGTTGCCTATTGGGATTATGCTCCCAAAGTTCCTTCAACATGGGGAAAAGGTTTTTGGTCAATACCACGGAATCTTAAACTTAAAACGTTTCCTGAAGGAATTCGTATGATACAAATACCGCATGAGAATCTGAAATCACTGCGGAAAGATATTGTTAACTATAAAGGCAAAATACCTCAGGGAGCATCCCTACTTCCAAAGTTTGTTCCTCAAGAAAACATTTACGAAATGGAAATAACATTCTCAACAGATGTGCCGAATATATCCGGGCTTAACCTTTGTGTTGGGGAGGGTCGCAAAGTCATTGTCAGATATGATACACAGAGCGAAACATTACTTATAGACAGAACAAACTGTTCGGATGTAGCGATTGATAAATTTCCAAGAATTTCATTTGCGAAAGTTTCCCCGATAGATAATAAAATCAAACTGCACTTTTTCGTCGATAAATCAAGTATTGAATTATTCACAAATGAAGGAAAAGAAGTTTTCACGTTACAAACTTATGCGGGAGAGAAACAAACAGGAATTGAGATATTTGCATTAAACAAGGGAACTAATATTACTTTTAACGCCTGGAATTTAAAATCGATCTGGAATAATTAATCTTTATATAAGATGAAAAAACATTTATCCTTCTGCTTATTGGCTTTCTTTCTGGCCGCATGTAATAATACCGATAAAGAAACGATTACGTTGGAAATGCTATTGGACGAAATGGTATCCGTTGAAGAGACTGCCCGTTATCCGTATCCTTACTACACATGCCATCAGGAAAGCAGTTATGACAGGCTCTCGGTATCACCCGATTCCGCAAACTGGTTCGCAAACGCCGATGGATTCGGCATTATCCGCATCGATAGTATTGGGGATCGTATAGAGAAAGTCATGTTCGATGAATCAGGACCCGGTGTTATTACACGTATCTGGATTACGACAATAGACAAAAGAGGGGTCTGGCGTTTTTATTTTGATGGGGCTGATAGTCCTAGACTGACTATCCCCGCTTACGACCTGATGCAAATAGGCATCCCTTCATTAGGTAAAGGCCTTCTACAGGCGCATACAAGTTACACGCCCGAAGGAAAAGGAGGCAATACATTATTTCTGCCTATACCTTATGCAAAATCGTGCAAAATTACATTCGAGGACGAAAAAGATATAGCGCCCACCCCCAAATACTATCATATAAATTACCGTAGATACAATCATGCCACTAAAATTGAAACTTTCTCAAAAGAAGTGATTGAAAGAGCTGAACAGAAAATCAAGGCTATCGATAATATTTTATTAACACCCAAAGTCAAAGAAGGTACTATTCTTACCACAGATATGACCATCGCTCCCGGCGATTCAATACAAATAAGTTTACCCGAAGGCGAAAATGCGATCTATGAAATCCGGTTCAATGCACATATAACAGATTCTCTTCAGTTTGCCCAATTGATGCGTGAACTCATATTCTGTGCCGAATTTGACGGCAAACAAACTGTATGGGTACCTTTGAGTGACTATTCAGGAGGCGGAATGGGCGCCCCCCATGTCGACAGCTATTTTTTATCCTCGGATGGAAAAGGCAACATATCAAGCCGCTGGCTGATGCCTTACAAAAAGGATGGAGCCGTTAAGCTCATTAATGCATCCGGAACGGATATAAAAGCAAGCATACATGTGAATATATCTCCTTTAAAATGGGATGACCGGTCATTATACTTCCATGCATCGTGGCGTCAGGAAACCGGAATTTATATACATGACAAACCCGAAGAAGACAAAAACTGTATAGAATGGAATTTTGCCACCATAGAAGGCAAGGGCGTTTACAGAGGGGATTTACTATCATTATTCAATCACGCACCGGCCTGGTATGGAGAAGGAGACGAAAAAATATGGATAGACAATGACACGTTCCCCTCCCATTTCGGAACAGGTACGGAAGATTATTACAACAGCTCATGGGCTCCTGTCATTCCCTTCCATACCCCGTTCGGAGGCGCTCCAAGAGCTGATCTCGAAAGTTCTCACGGCTATAATGCCTTTTTCCGCACGCGAAATCTTGATGCCATTCCTTTCAGAGAAAAATTCCGTTTCGAAATTGAAATGATAGGATGGGTGAGAGGATATGTCGATTATGCTACCACAACATACTGGTACGGAGATTACAACTCGCGTGCTATAGGTGTTTCCGGTATAGATGAAGCCAGGCGGCGATTAGTAAAAGCTCCTGAAAATCCTGCTGAATATATAATCCCCAACAGTATAGAATTCGAAAACTTACCTGTAGTATCTAAATCACCTTCCATCAAAACTGAAAGGCAGACAACTTATGGATTCCCCGATGGTAAATGGAGCGAAGCAGCTCAGTTTCTATGTATGGGAGGAACTCCCGGAGATTATATCGAATTTACGTTGGATAATCTTTCCAAAGAGAAATATGAGCTGGTATTATATGCTACCCATGCAGCAGATTATGGAATAATCTCATTTTCTGTAAATGGGATCGAAACGAATATTGATTTTGACGGATACGGGCCAAAGGTCACCAACTCCAAACCCATTAATCTTGGCAAATTCTCCCCTGATAAAGAAAACAAAATCAGATTGAAGGTCAAAATAATAGGAACAAACCCAAAATCAAAGGAAGACAGATATATGTTTGGTTTAGATTGTTTATGTTTAATAGATAAATTGTAAATGAATATAGAGTTCAAAATATTCTCTTATAAGTCCAGAACTGAGGTTAATACTTATAACTTCCCTTTAGTGTCTTGTAAAAAAGGAAATAAATCCGGATAAGAATACGGTTTCGTCATTGATAATAGAAAGAATTTAAACCCTTAAACTAATCCCATCCTTTTTGCATAACCCACTTAATATACTTACATTTGCATATAACCCAATAGAGTAATCTTTTAATCATTGGGATGTAAAACCATACCATGACCCAAAACATGACTATAAACACACATACTGCCAAGGCTTTACTTATACTTGTGCTATGTTTCCTATGTTCATCTTTATCAGCAAAGAAGGAAGTAAAGATGCTGTCTGATTATCTGAATCGTATAATTAAAAACAAACAGCAATTTACTACACACAAACAGGAGCATATCAATAGTCTTAAACGCCTGCTTGAAAGTGCTGATTTTTCACCAGAACATGAGTACGAAATAAATCTTAAGTTGTACGAAGAATATAGAAAGTTCAGACTTGATTCTGCCATACACTATGGAGAAAGAAATATGGACCTGGCCCGCCGGATCAATAACCCCCGTTTTATTTATACCTCTGCCATACAGCTTGCCGGGCTTTATTCCTGTCGTGCTATGTACCGCGAAAGTGAACATATCTTAACTACTATCAATAAAGATAAGCTGCCTGCTGACCTGTTACCGGATTATTACGATGCTTATTGTAGTTTCTTTGAGCGGTATGCTGCATCCAGTTACCAGCAGAAGTATTCAGAACAAAATAAGATGTATCGTGATTCTCTGCTTGCCGTTTTAGATCCCGGTTCATTTAAGTACCGTATCAATATGGCTCATAGATATATTAGTCATGGCGAAATAGATCAGGCGGAAGAAATACTTATTAATCTTCTTCAAACCGAAGAGATCGACACCCCTAATTATGCTATGATCACCCATTATCTTGGTGCGGTCAATCGCATAAATCGTAAGCCGGAACTTGAAAAGAAATATTATACACTTTCTGCTATTGCCGATATTAAAAATTCAATAAAGGAGAATGCCTCTTTTCGTAGCCTGGCACAGATTTGTTACGAGACGGGTGATATAGCTGGAGCATTTAAATATTTGCAATCGGCTATTGAAGATGCGATCTTCTGTAACGTACAATTTCGAACAATGGAATTGTCTGGGTTTTATTCTATTATCAATGCTTCTTATCAAGAACAACAGGCAAGAACCGAATCACAACTTCTACTTTATCTGACTCTTATCAGTATATTGTCGATTTTTCTTATCCTGCTTGTCATTTATGTATATAAGCAGATGAAGAAGCTTTCTCGTGTTAAAGAAGAACTCTCGCAAACTAATAATAAATTAACCGAGCTTAATGAGGAACTCAACACAAGCAATGAACAACTCTTTGAGGCTAACCACATCAAACAACAATATATAGCCCAGTTTTTCGATATTTGTTCCACTTATATAAATAAGATGGAAGATTATCGTAAAAACCTGAATAAGCTTGCTCTGAGTAATCAGTACGAACGCTTGCAAAAAATACTTCGATCTACTACTATGGTCGACCATGAAGTGGAAGAATTATACAAAAACTTCGATTCGATATTTCTTAGCCTTTATCCTACATTCGTGTCTGATTTCAATTCTCTCTTGGAGAAGGACGAACAGATTACCCTTAAATCAAGTGATTTGCTCAATCGCGAATTGCGCATTTATGCATTGTTACGGCTTGGCATCACAGACAGTGTAAAAATAGCAGCTTTCTTACGATGCTCACTGAGTACAGTCTACAATTACAGAAGTAAAATGAGGAACAAAGCTGCTATTTCACGTGATGAATTTGAGGACATAGTGATGAAAATAGGTGTAATTGACCGCAAACAGGCCTGAAAACAGTTCCATAACAACTACATTTTTCGATGTGTAGATTTGTTTAATATATTAATTATCAGTGTATTATCTCTATAGGGCACCTACAAAAACATATCCACATCTCACCAACCCTTTCTTTTCTCATTAGCTTTGTGAGAAAGAAAAACATTTGCTTTAATATCATGAACAAACAAATTAAAGTCGGGCTTATCGGGCTTGGCAGAATGGGAAAATTTTATCTGGAAGAGATGCAGAAAAGCGGTCGTTGGAATATCGCTTATATATGTGATGTACATCCTAAAACCCGGGAACAGGCTAGACTATTATCTCCCCAATCAAAGGTAGTAGGGGATGAGCAGGAAATATTCGATGATCCGGAAGTAGAAGTTGTGGGACTTTTCGCCCTGGCTAATTCTAGGCGTGAACAAATTGAAAAAGCCATTCGTGCCGGGAAGCATGTGATCTCCGAAAAACCAATAGCAGACACTATAATCCGTGAGTGGGAAGCTGTACACATCGCCGAACGTTCGGGATTGTTGACTACAGTTAATCTGTATCTGCGTAATTCCTGGTATCACAATCTGATAAAACATTATATTTCAAAAGGTGAAATAGGAGAGTTGGCTATTATCCGTATATGTCACCTTACACCCGGACTGGCTCCCGGAGAAGGTCATGAATATGAAGGTCCTTCTTTTCATGATTGTGGTATGCACTATGTGGATATAGCACGGTGGTATACCGGATGCGATTTTAAAACCTGGAATGCGCAGGCAGTGCGTATGTGGAAATATAAAGAGCCCTGGTGGTTACAATGCCACGGCACTTTTGAAAATGGTGTTGTGTTTGATATTACTCAGGGACATGTTTACGGTCAGTTATCCCGCAATCAGACACACAACTCTTATATAGATATTATTGGTACGGAAGGTATTGCCCGCATGACGCATGATTTCAAGACGGCTGTTGTAGAAATATACGGTGTAAATCAGACCATACGTGAAGAACGTCCTTTCGGTGGGAAAAATATTGATGTACTTTGCGATCTTTTTGCTGATTCCCTGCAATCCGGAAAGCGTCATCATAATCTGCCTACTTTACGTGATTCGGCCAAATCATCCGAATATGCATGGAAATTCCTTGAGAACGCAAAAGGAAATGATCTTCCTGCTATCGGTGAGATACAAACACTGGAAAAAATTATTGAACGCAGGCGGACAATGAAAAACGGTTACGGTTTGTTACAACACCATTAATGTGTTGTAACAAGTTTCCTGTATAAAGTAACTATCCTGAAGTTATTGTAATTATTCAAGGAATAATAATTAACGTACGGGATTTATAGATACAATTAAATTTAAGAAAGACATGAAAAACATTTCCGCTTTATTTGTTATCCTTACAACAATGGTCATCTGCTCGTGTACCGTAACGGGCAACAGGCAGTTATTTAATGGAAACTTAAGTAATGACTGGGATACATCAGGCAAAGTTACGGTTGAGAATAGTATTTTGACACTATCCGGAAATAATGCCAGTGCTTTATTCCGGAATGGTGAATATAAGAACTTTGATCTTACCATGCAACTTCGTACAACTCAAGGTGGTAAAGGTTACGTAGGGTTTCATACGGATAATTCGGGAAAAGGATATCGTATCGCTATTAACAACGACAGACAAGATACAATGTGGTGGAGGATGACAGGCAGTCTCTTTTCCGTACGCAATCTAACCAAAAGCTTCGTGAAAGAAGATGAGTGGTTTGATATGAATATTCGCGTGGAAGGGCAAATGATCACAGTTAAAATAAACGGTGAACCGGTTGTGGAATACATTGAACCTTCTCAACCTTACCGGATAGCTCCTAACACAGCCGCACTTCTTTCTGAAGGAACTTTCTCTCTTGTAAGTAATGGAGACGGTGATATACAATTCAAAAATATATCGGTAGAGGCGATCGATAGCAAAGATATAAACATACCGGCTCAGCTTGCCGTAGCCCGTAATGAACAAAACGATGAGATTATACGGCTTCATCAGGAAGATTTCCCCGTACTTGACTATCATGTTCACCTCAAAGGCGGGTTGACAAAAGAAGTAGCTGCCAAGCAATCGAGGATTATAGGTATAAATTATGCTATTGCACCGAATTGCGGTATAGGTTTTCCTATTACCAACGATGGTCAGATATATGAGTTTCTCAATTCCATGCGCGCTGAACCGTTTATTCTCGCTATGCAGGCCGAAGGTAGAGAGTGGCTTGCTACATTCTCTCAGCAGGCAAGAGACGAATTCGATTATGTCTTTACAGATGCACTTACTTTTACGGATAACAAAGGACGCCGTACCCGTCTGTGGATACCGAAAGAAACATGGATAGAAGATGAACAGCAGTATATGGATTTGATTGTAGACAAGATATGTGATGTATTGCAAGAACCCGTCGATATTTATGTTAACCCTTGTTTCCTCCCCGAACCCATGAACCAGCGGTATGACGAATTTTGGACAGAAGAACGGATGGATAGATTTGTGAATGAACTGGCAAAAAGTGGTAAGGCATTGGAAATTAATGAACTTTACCAGATTCCGAATAAAACCATATTGATGAAAGCTAAAGCCGCAGGAGTAAAATTCACTTTTGGATCGAATAATGTAACACCTGACGTAAGCAGGCTGGAATATAGTTTACGTATGAAAAAGGAATGTGGGTTGACAGCAGAAGATATGTATAAACCGAGAGTAAAGATTTGATTATAATAACTATACTTTCATAAAAAGATAAGATAAAGTTTAATCGAAAAAATAGCAGATAAACAAACCTTCTTATATTTGCATCGATTAATTGATTATCGATTATGGAAAAGCCGAAAGTAGCTTTGGTTCTTTCTACTGGTGGGGCCAGAGGGATTTCATTTATAGGAGTTATCGAAGAGTTATTAAGACAGGGGTTTGAAATATCTTCTATTGCCGGCTGTTCAATAGGGGCACTTATCGGTGCTGCTTATGCAACGAACAGTTTCGATGCCTGCAAAGAAGTGTTGTGCAGCTTCAATAAGAGAAAAATGATAAGTTTGATAGATCTTTCATTTGCGAATAAAGGAATAATGAAAGGTGAACGAATTATGAGAATTTTGAAGAAGCATATCCCTGACGTGAATATGGAAGATCTTCCCATTCCTTTTACAGCAGTTGCAACAGATATAATAAGAGAAAAAGAAGTTGTGCTTAACAGTGGAAGTATCCATAGCGCTATTCGCGCCTCTATTTCTATGCCTGGTGTTTTCTGTCCTGCTAATTATAAAGATATGCTATTAGTAGATGGAGGATTGACAAATCCTCTACCGCTGAATCGGATAAAAAGAACCCAAGGAGATATTGTGGTAGGAGCAATTGCAGGAGGATCAGATATTAACTCTATGAATAATAAACTCTCTGCAACTACTATTTTAACCAAAGCATCTACACTGATGATACAAAAGATCATCGGAGCTTCCATTGAGAAGTACCAGCCGGAAATTGTAATTAATATACCCGGTAGCAGATATAGTGTAATGCAGTTTAATAAAGCTGCTGAGATTATAGAATTGGGAAGGCAAACAGCAAGGCAGAAGATAGAAAAGTACAAGTTAAGTCTCCGTCATGGGTAGGAGAAACAATAAATATATTTATATAGAAAAGAGAGTCCCAAAAGTATAGTTGTCATTCCGAGTCAAGCCCGGGATGACAACTATACTTTTGGGAAACCCTCATTTATTTTATAGGATGAAAAAAAATTATTTCCCGACGAATGGTACTAATTTTGCAGAAAGATCGGGCATAGCCATACCTTTGTCCAGAGGGAACATCGGACGATTGATACGCTTGTAGGGCAGATTGACAAGGTCCTGGTTTACACCTCCCAATGTTAATGCCATCATCCAGTCTGCCTGTATGTCATAAAGTTCAGGAACTAAATAACCAAGTTTTACTACTACAATATCCGTGTCTACCGGATTAAGACCATGATCCGTAAAATTTTTCACATAATGAAATCCTTTTCGTTTTTCAGTTACAATAACATAAACACTACCTACTTTTACAACTGTTTCACGATTGCCCGGATTATCCAATAATGAAACTACGGTTCCCGATAATTTTACAGGAGGAGCATAGCGCGAATCAACAGCGGCTCCTGCATGACCTTCTATTCTATTTCCAACACCTGCCTTAAATGCTTTTTCAACGAATTCCGGTCCCGGTATAGATGCGTATATTAAAGAAGGACCCGATGCTGTTTTAAACTCATTCCGTTTAAGAATTTCCGTAATAGTCCATGTAACATCACCAGCTCCGCCTGCTGTGGGATTATCTCCCATATCACTTATAAAAAATGGTTTCTTATTGCTGGCAATAGCTTTGTTAAGACATACATCAAGTGTGGCTGTAGGAGCAACAAAATCAAACCGGTTTCGTACACTCCAGAAATGATGAGCAAGGTATTCAGCAGTACGTACCACTTCATCTTTATCATCTCCGGTAACCATGACAGTTGCGCGGTTTCGTGGCTCATCTGCCCAGGCATATCCGATCCAGATTGCCGCATCTATAACTCCTTCCTGTCCTGTAGCGGGTCCGACTGCTCCGTAGAGTGATTTCGCAGGTTCTACACGCGTACTTGTCTGCTCTCCTGCCAGTAATATCGGTACGGGTATCCATGCTTTGTATTTAGGACGTCCTTTCCCGGTTTCCAGTCTTTCTATCAGATTTGTAACAGTTCTTTCTCTTGAGTCCATCGAGTCTTCATGGGGAGCCATCCTGTAGCAGGTAATCAAATCTGTATTTTCAGCTAATCTCCATGATACATTTCCATGCAGGTCCATGCAAGTTGAAATAATAGGTTCTGTTCCTATTAACTGGCGTATGCGTACAATAAAATCTCCTTCCGGGTCATCTAAACCGTCAACACTCATTGCACCATGAATATCAAAGAATAAGGCGTCGTAGGGTGCATTTTCTTTTAACTTGTCCAGAATCTGTCCTACAAGTGATTCATAAGTTTCTCTGGTGAGCGCACCACCCGGACTTGCACTTGCTGTCATTGCCGGAAACCATTGTGCTTTGTTGCGCATATCGGTACCTTCTCTTAAAAACGGATACCAATTCAATAATGTATCTCCCGTTCTTTTACGGAAAGCATCTTCTGCAGTCCTTGCAGGAGAAAAAGTGCTACATTCAATACTAATTCCGGCGATGCCGATACGTGGTTTTTGTTGTGCTTTAGAATGTGGAATAATTCCTAATGATAAAATCAATAAAATAAAATAGAACTTTGTTTTCATGTATGATATATGAATTTAATTGTATGCTAAAAGCTTTACGTAATATACTAAAATCTGATACTGTTCAGATTCTTGTCGACTAATATTCCATCTGTTAGCTCCAAATCAAATTTAACCCTTTGCTTAGCTTTTAATTTCAGGATAAATAGATCGGCATTGCCTTCGATGGTGTCTTTATTTCCGATATTTACAAATGTCGGATACAAAGATTTTACTCCGTTTGTATGAAGACGATCATTAGTCAGATTTTCCATTCCTTTCATATTCAACGCTTGTATACCTACATACTCATACTCTTGCGGATTGTAAGGTAAAGCGAAGCTCAATGCGTTTACAGCCTTCAAATTTACACCTTTTATACGGATTTCAATGACTTCATCCTTATTATAAGTTTGTTTTGAGGTACTTATTTCAATCCTTCCTTCTACTTTTCCTGTATCACCTTCTCTGACACCACCATCAAGTTGGGTGGTAACTATTGAGATATCATAGGCGTCAATAAGGTTGTTTTTATTGATATCTCCATTACTGATATAGCCTTCAAAATCTGCATCCCCTTTTCTGAGACCGGTGTAATTAATGTAAGATGTCAGGTCATTCCTGTCGATAATACCATCATTATTAATATCTCCCGGAAGATAACTTTCTGTACCGGGTACTTTAAATACGTACAATTCGCGTCCCGAGCCGAAGCCTCCTACGCTTTCTGCGATATTCAGTTTGATATATCTCGCTGAAGGATGGTTGATGAAATTGAATATCTTTACTTCATCATTTCTTTCCCAGTCGAAAGTACCTGCTTCTGTCCAGTTTTCTTTATCATTGCTATAATAAACCTGACCTTTTAGTAAAGTACCGTTACGTCCGCCTTCACGTGGGAGATAGTGGAACTTATCTAACTGATTGATAGTTCTTAAATCTATCATTAACTCAAACGGAGTTGCATCGGGATTGTCCCATTTGGTATGCCATAACTCATTCTCTTCAAAATCAAATAGTTTATTAATGCCGGAACCTCCCTGATTTGCAATACTGGTTTCCCCAACTATTCCCGGAATAGCGAATTCCAGCGGATTTGATTTGGTTGTTGCATCGAATTTCGTCCATTCCGAATATCCATCTTTATTGATAGCACGTATCTGGAAAGAGTAGTTTGTTTCCGGGGCAAGTCCGTCAAACAACAATTCGGTATCTTTAATTGTAGTATACAACATATTGTTGAAAACGATTTCATAGTAGTCGGCATTTTCTACCGGGTTCCATGTTGGTTTTAGCGAATATGCTTCTGTGTTTGATTCTGTAACCTGTACATTTGACGGTAAAGTTAACGGACCGGAAGATACACGGTGTTTTGGAGAAGGAGCAAATACAAAACCTTCAATAGTCAATACAATTTGAGCTTTGGTGATATCTACCGCACCTAACTTTATCAGTAATTGCGGATTTTTGGTAATAACTTCTTTCTCGAAACTACTTCCTTTGGTTGCAAACTTATTTAAATTAGGTTGGGCATCATAGAAATATACATTTTCGAGTCTGGAAAATTCTTCAATTGTCTTTACCTCCTTAAGTTTGATTTTATTGTTCCATACTTTTGCTGATATTTTATCCGGTTTTTCTGTTACATTGATGCGGAATTCTGTTGTTTTATCTTTTACGAAGCCCGTAAAATCTCCCTTGGTAGGGTGTATTGTGATGGTTGCGTTATCCTTTTTATCCGCGTAAGATTCGATGAGGGTAGTTGTATATTTACCTTCTTTATATTCTTCTGTGGTTCCGTCGTCATCATATTCGGTAAATGAACTGTGTCCTGATGGATATAACTCGTATATACGCAAATTACGGTTTATTTCGGATACGTTATTATTTGGATTTGTCATCGGGATGATAGCTCCGTTTTTTACAAAAACAGGAAGTTTCCAAAGGGGAGAAGCAAAGCTGTTGATGATACATTCTCCTTCGTATTTATCACCGGTAAAATAATCTATCCACATCCTTTTAGGAAGATATATACCATTACGGATATCGTTTCCTTCTTCATCAGATTTGGTATTCTGATAGATAGGGGCTACAAGGAAATAAGGACCATACATAAACTGGTATTGTGTAGATTTTCCTTTTGTATAGTCGTTAGGATATTCCAGGAACATGGCTCTTATCATAGGCAGTCCGTCGACAGCCTCTCTGGCTATGCTATATGCATAGGGCATTAATTCGGATTTTAGTTTAAGGTACCAGCGGTTTATAGAAGTGGTTGGTTCGCCAAATGCATGCGGGTATTTCTCATTTGCTCCCCAGCCATCCATATTTAATTCCATAGGGATAAATGTTTTCCACTGAAAGTCCCGGGTGTTTACAACGGGTTTCTTGCCTCCGAATATGCCATCCATATCAGATGTAATATTCGGTTGTCCTGATAATCCGGAGCCTATATAAGTCGGAATGTGAAATCTGATATATTCCCATACACCCCCTGTCTGATCTCCCGACCATATTCCGGCATACCGTTGGGTTCCTGCCCAACCATCAAGAGAGATGATGAAAGGACGGCTATTATTTCCATAATAGGTCATGATATGGGCTACATCTGTAATGCCGTTTAATCCGAATGAATATCCGGCACCTACCCATGCTACGTCGGTTTTTAATACGCGTACACCTGCGTCTCTTACTTCTTTAATAATATCGCGTTGTAATAATGCGTTTACTTCCGGTTTCGGATGCAGATCAGACTGAGTCCAGAGGCCGATTTCTACACCATTTTTATGGGCATAATCAGTCAAACTTTTTAAATTCCGGATATTACCGTTTAATGTTGCTGTTTGTCCGTATCCGGCTCCATATCCGTCGTTAGGTAACAACCAACCTAATGGCATATCATGATTCTTATAACGGTCTATTACGGCGCGGCCTGAGAACTGGTAATTGTTATTTTCCCCGTTGAGTGATTCCTTAATTCCACCATTATCTTTCTGGCTTTCTTTGTATCGTTTTCCATCTTCGAATAATATGCCTGTAGAGTCTTCTATCCAGTAATCGCGATTGTATGCATTTAAATGTCCCTGATAAAAACCGAATTTTGGTATTAGAACAGGATTTCCGGTGAGCTGGTAGAAATCATTCAGGAGAGAGACAACCTCATCACCAATCATAAAAAATACATCTAAATAGTCAGTTTCATGATATAGTTTAACCTCTCCCGGTACTTCAGCCCCAAAGTCATATTTCCCTTTTTTAAATGTATGCCACATTACACCATATCCGTTTGTTGACCAATAATAAGGAGTAGGGGAGGCGACCCCACCGTCTGTCCAACTGTTTTGGTTTTCAATAGAGATCACTTTGCCTTTGTGAGAAAAACGTCCGTTTTGTACTCCTCCTCCATAAAAATATTCATTGGGGTTTTCCTTTAGTGTAATTGTTACTTTTTCTTTCTCAAAAAGTTTGACAGTCGTTTCTTCCACTACAATAGCATTGGTTTGCAGGTTGATAACCTTCATCAATAAAGTTTCTTTGTCCAGTTGTACTGCTATTTTTCCTGTTTCAATGGATATGCGGTTATTGTTATCGTCTATATTTAATCTCGAAACAGGCTTTCGTGGGTTATCTACCAATATTTTAGCTTCCGGAGTGGCTTCCGGATCCCTGATTATTCCACCGGAGTTATCCTGGAATAGCCGGAATATATTTTCCCCGTAAAAGTCAAAGGTTAACCTTTGATTATTGTTTAATAATACTTCAACAGTGGTTGGATTGATTTTAGTCGCTTCGACTACTTTGGCATATTGAGGCGTATATGTGGTTGTCGTAACTATTTGTTGCAGATTGTTTGCCGATGAAAATATCGGTATATAGAAAAAAATAAGTAGAGCTAATACAGACTTTTTGTCTATAATCTTAAAGGTTAGGTTTTTCATGATTTTATGAGAATATTTTAGTCTTAATGTATACTATGAATCAGGTGTTAAGTAGTGTTGCTTAATTTTTCATCTTACAATTATTTTCCTTCAAAACCATATTCATAAAATATGTATTTATTAATGAATAAGTATTTTAAGAACACATTTACTTCCCGTTTTGTTCACAATAAAGCATTTTGGCAGTTGCTTCTTTAAATTCATATTTCTGTGTTTTAAGGGTTAACTACAGGTCAGCTATGTATATAAAAATCCTTCGACATCTACATAGTAGATGTATTACTTCTTACAAAAATAAATAATTTATTTTATAAAACAAGTAAGAGAAAGAAGAGAATTTGATCCAGGGCACCTGTATCTTATATTAACCCAACTATTAAACAGCAAATTGATTAAATTGAATTGAAAATTAAATCTAAACATTTCTACACTAGAAATGTTTAGATAGTATTACCTGTTATCCTGGTCTACTTTTTACAGCATTGTATTAATAAATTCTCTTTGTGTTTGAAAGAAATCTTTTCTCCTAAACTCATCAGTAGCTGAAATCAGTGTTGAGAACCTCATAAGTGATTTGATCCAAACTCTTTGGTTTTCATTAATTTGTTTATTTTCGCATGAAAGATAATCAATAAGAAAAATTCCTATAGAAGCTACATTTAGGTTTTGGCTTTCCAGATATGTATAGCTACAATCGAATGAAATATGTGAGATATAAATATTCATTCTTTTGTTATCGAAAGACAGTCCTGTAGCTGCACACTTTTCCATATCATCAACCATCAAGTTTAGTTCTTCTTTTATTTTATGCATATCATCTTCTGTTATTTTACCTAAATGATGGAAATAATTTACAATTTCAATAAAGTCTATAAAAATACGTTTGTCCAGTATAAGGGTAGACTTATAGGGATGGACACTATTTATAGATGCTTTTTGTAAGAGAAATAAATATTCCGGGAACTCAATTTCCGAGAGGCTTTCTAACTTATGCGAGGTATCAGAATTCATCTGATAATATAATATATAAGCGTGTGTCTTAGATAAATATTCATAACTATATAAAAACTCTTGAGGAAGCGATCTATGAGCACGATATAAATGTATTGTAGGATCATTTTTTATAAACTCCATGCTGTTTTTAATTCTTTTCAGCATATTCCCGTATTCTTCAATCGGATTTTTATGGAGGAAAGTATTAAGATGAAAAGCGTAGGTATCGTTTTGTTTTATCCCTATTAACAAATCCAGTGAGATATTTAGTTTTTTGCATAGTATGATAGCTTCATCCAAAGTAAATTGGATTTCTCCTCTTAATCTGCGGTAAGCAGCTTCTTTTCCTAATGGAAGTATGCTCATTAGAAATCCGGCAGTACTTTCTTTCTGGGGTTTATTTACTTTTAAAAGATTAATCAATTCTTCATTAACAGATTTCATTGATATATTTTTTGAGAATAATTAGTTTATAATTTTAGAATCGTCTAAATTATAAAAAAATAATGAGAAACAATTTATACAAATGAAGAAATAATTAAAGAGTTTTTGAAATTTCCGGTTCATTAAGTGTCACCTCTAATTTGCCTATCTTAGTTTCCTTGATGCGTGAAGATATAGATCAAAGAGGAGCTAAATAAGTATAAAGACACTTATTTGTTGTGAAATGAAACCGGCCAGATCTGCAAATCCGGCCGGTTTGTTAGAGAGAATAATAGAGATTACTTTACTTCTTTATGATTTCGTGTAAAGTCTTTCCTGATTCTGTTTGTACTTGTATAATATACATACCGGGTGCATAATGATCCATAGTAATTGTCTTTAGCATACCGGGTTTTTGCTCGATAAGAGTACCGTTTGTATTGTATATACTCACTTTTTTTATTTCTTTATCCGAACTGATATTAAGTGTATTAACTACTGGGTTAGGATAAAGTGTAACAAGATTGGCTGTATTACTGTTTATTGAATTTGGCGGCAATACGGTGACTGTACAAGAGGCGGTTAAATTACTCTCCTCTGTTGTTACGGTTATAACCGCACTTCCTTCGGAGATACCTGTTATTAAGCCGTTTTCATTTACGGTAACAATGTCTCCCTTATCACTTGTCCAGCTTACACTCTTATTAGTAGCATTTTCCGGCATGATGGTTGCAACCAGTTGTTCTGTATCATCTACATATATACTGGTTTCTTGTTTGTTTAAAGAAATGCCGGTAACCGGCACTGTAACGGTGATTTCGCAGGTTGCTGTTAAACCTCCGTCTTCTGTAGTAGCTGTAATCGTTGCATTACCTGCGGTTAGTGCTTTTACTAATCCGTTGTCATCTACTTCAGCAACAGAAGCATTAGAAGAAGTCCATATCACATTTTTATTTACTGCTTCTTCCGGCAATATAGTTGCTGTTAACTGTAAGGTTTCATTTACAGCTATTGTTTTTGTAGTTTCATTAAGAGAAATTTCAGTTACTTTTATTTCGTACCATAATTGTGGATAACTGTTTTCTGTCCATACCCATGGATTTTCCAGATCACTTCCGAATTTCCATCCTAAACCTTCAAAGAATGCTTTAGTAAGTTCTTCTTTAGTTATGCTTTTGCCGTCGAGGTTGTCTATTTCTCCGGTGGATACTGGATTTAAATTATTGGAAGCTCCTACTTGCATTGTATTTAATGCGTAACATTGACTGAATTTATCATTTGTCATTCCATACATGTCAGGTCCGTCATATTCGGGATCATACATGGCAATTGTCATAGAAGCAAGTCCTGCAATGCGGAAAGGAGCTTTTTCTGCCTGAACAATTTCATTCAAAGCAACCAATGAAGCAAATATAGCTTCTTCCGGTTTGGTTCCACTATATGAGTAGGAAGAACTGCCGATGATTCCGCCTGCAGATCCATTTCCTGATATTGGTAGTCTTGCCACCATATTTCCAGATGCGTAGCAATTACTGATTCTTGCTTTGTTAGGATAGGTAGAAGTAACAAGACCTACAATACCTCCTATACCTGTTGCAGAAGTGGTAATATTCATTGCAGAATAGCAGTCTTTTATTACAGCATTACTTTGAGTTGAACCGACAATACCTCCTGCACCATTTGAATTGGCTGTATTATTAATTGTGATATTTCCTTTTGAAGTACACGCAAGAATGCTGGCACTACTTATGTTATTTCCATTAGCAGCATATGCAATTCCTCCTACATTACCGGCACTGCTTAATGTGATATCTCCGTTAAAGCTACATTGGCTTACCGTACAACCTGCTGATAGTCCTCCAACTACTCCACCAACTTTAAGATTATGAGTTCCGGAATAGGATATATTGCCCGTTACATGGCAATTTTTAACTACAGCACCTCCACTAAGCATATCTACTAGTGGTGCTATACTGCGATTTCCACTAGGGCCACCTCCCAGATCAATGTTTATATCTTCTAATGTCAGGTTTTCAAGGGTTCCACCTACCAGATCTGCAAATAATGCATAGAACCATGAATTAACTGCATTTTTTGCATATCCGAAATTCTTAATAGCATATCCGTTTCCATTTAAGCTACCTCTGAACTGCTCTATTCCCAGCCATCCTTTTGGATATTTTTCAGACAGATAAGGATCCATATCGATATCATTACCTAATATATAATGTGCATTAGGATCATTCCGAATCCAATCAAATTCGGTTGCTGAAGTGATCAGGTAAGGATTTTCTTTGGTTCCGTCTCCTTTCATAAATTTAAATAAAGGCAAGGAGTAGTAATTATAGGTATTTGTACTTTCATTATTTTCTGTTTTTTGATAACTTATTTGAAGATATTCAGCCTGGTCTGTATCTAAATCTGCGAAATTGTAAAGACCTCCACCTGCGATTTCGCCAAACTCTTCATCAACAGTTGCTTCGAATATCATTTTGCCATCTTCGTTATGAATAGTCATAAAGCCGGTGGTTTTAGTATTGCCAATATCATCTCTGCGGAAACCCAGGTATTCCACTTTATCGTCTCCGTTGATAGTATGCGGATTAAGTGCTTTTGATGTTAATACCGGCTGATAATATACTACAGTGCCTGATGCGCCCAATTCAAGTCTTACTTCTTCAAAGATATTTCCACTTTCATCAAACCAATCAATGGCTCCGTATTCGCGCCCGTCAATGCTTATACTTTTACCTTGGAATCCGGCATAAGCAGGTTTGCCTTTATAAAATGCGCGTACAAAATTACCACCTTGGGGTAAAGTTGTAACATGCTTGAAAGATGGAAGGGCTACAATTTTTTCACCTTCAGCAGTGCTTAATTGAAATTGTGATTCAGTGTTGGTGATACCAGATAAAGATTTAACAACTCCGATTTCTCCTTGAAGATTTTCCTGTGTTATGATCTTACCATCTTCTGTTTTCATCATATATTGATTCTCAATACCATATATGATTGCGAGTTTTCCGTCTTCGTTAAATACGTTTTTTGTAAGACTGAATTCTCCAAACTCTCCAAAATTAACACTCGGGGTACTTGTACTACCGCTAAAAGTAAAAGGAAATTCTATTTTTTTATATAAAGTTCCGTTTAAGAAATCATATAAGTCAAGCACAAAGGTATTTGACACCCTTACCTCTGAAGTACTTCCATCTTCAAAATAGTCTTCTTTAAGGTAAGCAAAAGTATAATAATCTTTATTATCAAATGATGTACAATATAAGGTACTACCTTTTATTTGCATCAATTTCCTATTATCTATTTCATTGCGATGAATAGGTTCTGCTAAATTATCAGGAGCATATAATTCCTCAACGCTTTTTCTGTCAGTGGCATCAACGCCAGATGTTATTAAGCGTTTTCCTTCTTTAAGATCACCGAAAATCTCTACATGACTTACATCAGCGAATATATGAAGAAGTTCTCCATCTTCATTATAAAGCCGTACTTCTTCTTTTTGATTATCGGGATGTACTTTCCCTTCAAAATAATGGATATAAATTAAGAATTCTTTTTTGTTGTCTTCATTGAAAAAGTTTTTAGAATATTCTGTCCTGAATATAATCTGATTTGTGGTTTCGGGAACACTTATATTAAACTCAAAATCTTTTTCGAATCCTTCTTTGTAAAAAGAGATCGTAGCCCCGTTATAATAGGGTGTCTTACCAAACATCTGAGAAATGTTACGATCCATAACATAAAAGCGATGTTCTTTTTCCTCAGCACTGAAAAGTGTGCCCGTTGAGGCTTTATTATCGGCCAGAACAAATTGCTTTTCAATAGTAAAGTCCGCGGCGCCGGGCACCTGCTCGGCTTTTCCTGTCATAAAAATTGCGGAGATAATTGTAAGTAGTAGTAATTTTTTCATTTACGTAGAATTTGTTTATAAATTTATACTCCTTTGACTAATTGTTTTCTCATTTTATGAATCACTAACAAAAATACAGTAAACAATCATCTGAAACAAATAACAGATGTACTCAAAGTAGGGACATAGGTAGGGACAATGTTTTTTTTTAATAGTTGTATATCAATAAATTAAATAATTATAGTTGTCGCATCTATAGAAATTATATCTTTGTACAACAAGAGATTATTGGAAAAACATTTTGTTATATATTATCCGATTTGGATTTAACATATTATCAGCTTAACCACTTTGTCATAAACGAATCTAATGAATAATATTTATACCTGCAAATTTATCCTTCTATCCTTTTTTATCTTCTTTAGCATCATTAATGTTAAAGGACAAGGCATAAAAGAGAATTTTGATTCTATTGCAAATGAAGTAGAAGTGAATGCTTTTTCGTATGGCAAAAATGCAAGAAGATCGATAAACCAACTTAAAGAAATTGCTATGAAACATCCGGATAATATTGAATTGATTACCCGGACATTGTATCTGGAAGCAAGTGTTAATTATTATCAGGGCGTAAATGATTCTACCTTTCTCATGAAATGCCTGCTATTTTCCAATACCTGCAATAAGGAACAATACCCGCTGGAAAATGCTGTTTTGAATTATACTCTTTCTCTAATCTATTCTTTGGAAGGAAATTATGCAAATGCTTTTTCAATGGCTTTGCGGGCAGCAGAATATTTTCAGTCGGTAGGTGAAAATCCATACATCAGTAAAGTGTATTATTTGTTGGGGAACATATGTGCCGGTACAAAAAGCACAAAAATGGCGATTGACTATTATAATCAGGCACTTTCTTTTGCAGAGCCCAGTACAAAAGACTATTATCTTCCTTTTATTGCCTTACAATCTAATTTGTTTTCAGAAGAAGAGAGGAGGGAAGAAGTAATTGCTGCTCTTGAAAAATTAGCGTCGGAAGTGGAAACAGTGTCAGACCCGGGAATTGTTATGACTATATATTTTAATCTGGGGTCGATATATTACAGGATAGGCGATCAGGAGAAAGGAGCTCACTATTACAGTGCCTCTTTAAAGCAAATGAACGATAATGAAATAGATAATCAATCTCTGTCTTTCGGGCTGGCCTATAACACGGCAAATATACATATGGGTGTTAAAGACTATTCGCAAGCTTTACATTACGGATATCTGGCTAAAGAAGCAGCTTCGAAAAGTAAAAATCTCACTGAGCTTTCTTATGCACTGTTTCTTATTTCAGATATTTATGAGCATCTGGATAATGTGGATAGCGCCTATCACTACCTTATACAACATACAAACGTAAAAACAAGATTGATTAATAATTCCAAAACCATAGAATCTTATCAGGCATATATTTCTATTTTTCTTGATTCTTTGCAAAAAGAACTGAAGATTGCCGACCAGAATAAACGCCAGTTTACCATTATCATAATATCGGTAAGTGTTGTACTGATCCTTAATATGTTGCTTCTGCTGGTATTGTATCAGAAACGGCGTACAATGGCTAAGCAAATGGAGCAGGACAGGCAAATAAATGAATTGCAGAAGGAGATGATCGAATCTCAGAAAAGAGAACTCTCTGCACATGCTCTTTTACTATCAGAGAAAAATAAGATATTGCAAAAGATCGATTCTCATGTGCAATACCTCCCGGTTTCTAATGATGATGTGAAGGCAATAAAACAGATTGTGAAAAGTAATCTGACTACAGAACAGGCATGGGAGAACTTTATGGTACACTTTAACAAAGTTCATCCTGACTTTTTTGAGAAATTAAAAGCACGTACACCTGCCCTGACTGAAAATAATCTTCGTCTTTGTGCGTACCTGCGTATCAGCATGCCGGCAAAAGATATTGCGCAGATTCTGAATATGTCATACGAAAATGTGCGTAAAAGTAGTTACCGGCTGAAGAAAAAGTTGGATTTGAACGAAGGAGATAATCTGTATAATTTTTTAAGAAGTATTTAGCACCTGTTTAAATTCCGGGTAAACCTACCTCATACGGAATTTATTTTCTATTTTGTTCTCATTGTTCTCATTGTTCTCATTTTTATGTGTAACTGACAGAATTTCAGTTAAATATGTAATGAGGCTAACAATGTTTTGCTCTCATTTTTACTCTCATACTCTCATTGTATTTAATAAGAAGGCTTTCGTCTTAACTACTTCTCTCCGTACTATTATTCTGCTTCACGCTTGTGAACTATACGCTTCACGTATGTGAATCATGCGCTTCACGTTCGTGAACCGGACAGTTCACAAGCGTGAAGCGGAGTAACTTTACTGAGAAAATCAACTAATTTCAAAGCCGTTTTAGTTTAAAGTGTATTCCGGATTAGCGAATTAATGAGAGCATGAGAGTAGAAATGAGAGCAAGGTATACTTGCTCTCACTTTATTTTCGGTTGATTTTCAGACAAATAGGTTGTAGAGTGAGAGCATGAGACCAAATTTTTATATTTTTTAGTTTGTAGGAAGATTCAGGGCATACTTAATCTTTAATACCTAAGGTACATTTTGCCAATTCTATCTCTCCTTTATCGCCTGTATGTTTCCCTGGTGTATCTGACAGTTTTACTGCATGTTGATATTTTGTCCGGATATCATATTTTACCTGTGTCAGCTTGACCACCATGTTTAGTGGCTTCACTCCTACATCATTCGTAAAATACGTTCCTATCCCGTAGGCATCGTGTATTCTTCCGTTTACATACTCTTTTATTTCTTTCACTTTTTCCAGATTGAGTGAATCACTATATACAATAGTTTTAGAAAGAGGATCGATGCGGCTATTCATATAAAATTGAATGGTATTATCTGTGTATTGCAATGGATTGCCACTATCCCAGCGCACACCATCGAAGAGTTTTGCATGTTTAAGATCGAATGATTCGTAAAATATATCGGTAGTATATGTATCTGTAAGGGTAATACCTAAACTGCCCTGATATACGTCTATCCATGCTTCCAAGGCTTTAGCACTTGCTGACCGATAGCCGTAGATAGCCCCGTGAAACATAAACCATTCGTGGGGCATGGTGCCGATAGGGGTTGTATCATATTTCATAGCAAGGTAAACATTGCTTGTTCCTTTGAAATAATTTCCAGAATACTTTTTCAAACATGAAATAACTTTATCATGTACATCAAAAGAGAAACGTCTTCTTGTTCCGAAATCAGAATGATCTGCTTCTATTTCTTTTAATCTTTCAGCTTTCCCGATTGCATTTTCTTCTACTTGTTGCGGTCTGGCATTTGTCATCTGGAAATATAATTCGGATATAATTGCCATCAGAGGCACTTCCCATAATACAGTACGATACCAATATCCTTCGACTTCAATTTTTAAATTACCATCTTCCTGAATAATCTTTACTTCTTCCGGGTCATACTGATATCCCTCCAGAAAGTCAATAAAGACGGGATCAAAATAGTAGCATTTACGGGTGATGTATTTTTTCTCCTGCTTGGTCATTCTGAGGCTTGCCATATTATTTATCTCTTCCCTTAGCTTTTCAGCAAAGCCTGAGGGAAAGGATGTTTCTCCACGGTTTATGAATTCATATTTGACGTAAGCGCGTGGGTACAAACGCTGTATGGCCAGCATTACAGAGAATTTATATAAGTCGTTATCGGTAAAATGTTGTATGATCATAATTTAATATGTTGATTTATTACTATAACAATTGAATGAAAAGAGTGTTACAAATATGACATATTTTCTGAAATGAAAAAAGGAGGCGGATCAAAATCCTACCTCCTTTCTGCTCATTGAAAAAGATTAAACTGGTCTATTTTTATGGAGTTACTTCCAATGCTGAATAAGTTGTTGATCCAGGAAGGAAGTGATCTGTAAAGTGAGTTCCGTATTGGGCGGCGTTTAATATATAAGATATCAGGTTACCCAGGAATTTAGTATGATCATTCCACGGTGAACTAGTTGTTGGGCTTTGACAATCATAATCAAAGAATTGACTCTCTCCTATGAATACAAGATATCCAGCAGGGTCAACTACTAGCATGGGTACGTTTTTATTACCATCAAGAATGACGGGAACTGCACCTCTGTCTAATGCTTCCTGACTAAGAGTTACACCACTAGAAATGCCATCTACATGGAAATCCATCTGACTATAATTTATCCAATTTCCTTTAGAGAACGGTCCATCTTTTAACAGATATTTCATAACAGGTTTATCAGTTATTAATGTATTGATATAAGCATCTCCATCACTTGTAGGTTTTGTATATACATAACCCAGTTCTTTTAATGCTGAATTACCGTCCTCAAATGGTATCCCCTCTCTATCATCGCAGACGTAAGTAACAATACGTTTATTGACTTTTCTCCAATCGTTTATACTTTTGTGACGGTTGGTACTGTAGTATCTGGGACGGCCTCCAGCATGTAAATATGTATAAGAGCTATTAATATTTCCTGGATCGTTCGAATTATCGGTTGCTATCCCTGTAATATAGGGGCTACCTTTCGTTATCTTTACACCTGTACCATTTGGACCAAACCATGTCTCATAATTAATGTAGTTTTTGAAATGAGTGAATGCGCTTCCTGACACTATTGATCCCCAGTCTGTATTACGCATATCCATAATTTTTACAGGATCTGCGCTAAAACTTTCTTGACTAACATCAATTGTTGTTGATATATTAGGATTTTGATCTACTGTTAATTCAATCTTTACGGATGGAGAAACATCTACATGAGGATATAAGAGTTTTTTAAATCCAACTCTCATTTTTGTAGTAGAAGGCTGGTTATTGATACCTTCTACTTCATTTGTTCCATTCAGTAAATATCCTTTATGAGGAAGTTTATTGTGAGTTTCTAATGAATTTTCTATTACAGTTGCGCTCCAGGTTAACCCTTGATCTAATTCAACAGTAACTCCACCATCCGGTAATTCTCCACCTAGTTTAGATACTTTTTTATCTGTTGCTGCTTTAATCGTTACTCTCTGATGTACTAAAGTCATTTCTACTTGAGTATCTGGTGATTCGGCTGCTCCAACTAGTTTGACTTTTACCTTCACATTTTCTATATCTGCATCTGACAAATTTAGATGAGGATACATAGGATTCGTACCTTTAGCGTAAATTCTTAGCCGTTGTGAACTACCATTAGTATCCATTTCATAACTAAAGAAATCTTTCTGAATACCTTCAAATTCTACTTCCCATTGATTTACAACTCCGTTGTCATATCCCGGATTTACAGTAAATTCAAAGAATCCACCCGGACTTGAACTCGGACTGATGACAGGATTGCCATTAGGCTTAAATTTAAGTTCATTCATCTTTGGAGATAACGAGATACTTACTTTAGCACGCTGTGTCAACACTATTACGGCATTGTATTCGGGATAATCTGCTAATGAAATTAATATAAACCCATTACGGACATCGTCATGAGGATTGCCTCCGGTAGTGAAAATATTCAGCTCATTGCCGGTTGTTTCGTCTTGTGTGATTTCAGTGACAGGTGAACTATTTGAAAAAGAGAATCCCGGGTTTTCTCCCTGATCTGTATTATAAAGTTTTGCAATCCAAGGGTGCGAACTTGTTACAACAATAGGACCATCAACGATAGTTGTTACACCAAGTGGTGCAAAAGAGGGTATTTCTGATTTGTTTAAGTTGAGAAACTTGTCATCCATTGGTTCCTGGATAATTTCAACAATACCTCTTAACCCGGCAAATCCCAGTTCGAGGCTTCCTGTGCGGTTTTTCTCAGTTGCCGGAAGTTCCGTTGCAGTAACTTTTAGTATATTTCCATTTAGTTCTGCTGTAAAACCGGAAGGTAATTCGGATTTGGTGATTTCGAGATTACCGGTTCCGTGGGTAAAGATGGAGAATTCACGTGTTTGTCCGGCAGGATCGAGACGGATTATCTTTGCAGGTACTGCCATTGTATTGGTGCCGTCGGTAAGGATCATACCTTCTTCATCCAGGTTCCAGTTATTGATATCTACATCAAGTCTGTCTTTCGTGTCTTTCCATGCGTCCTCTTCATTTTCCAGCCCCAACTCGAGGACTTTACGGACGCTAATCCTGTATACATAGTTGCGTTTAAGGCTTTGACTTGATTCTTTCGGATTGATATTTATACGATAATAGTAAACCTTATTGGGATCTCCTAACGTATTAGGATCACCTTTTGATTCCAGTCCGATTACCAGACATGTTGTAATATCATCTCCCTGTGCAGGATCGGAAACAAAGTTTTCAAAGGAATAAAGGCCTCCAACAATATCAGATAATGCATCTTCTCCGGCTTCACGTTTTAAACCGTAAAATCTTTGCAGATGTGTTGGAGTTGTACTATTTTGAGATGACCATAAAGAAGTAATAGCCGAAGCCCCCCAGATTGATACGGATACAAGATTGTATTGTGCATGGAGAATGTTTTGTACATCAAAGCGTGCCACTCCGCGTGTTAAGGTTGTTACCACTAACTGCTGATCTGCCATCTTAGCGGTACGCGCACTCATTACGATGTTGTTCATGTGAATAGATTGCGTATCGTCACCTTCATCAGCAGCACCTTTAACATGAGCCAGGGTATTTTCTATGGCTTCATTTTCTGTTTTACCCTGAAAGCTGTCCAGGAAATTATCTATGGTTCCACTTTCAAGATAACCTTCCATATTAGCAACAGCTAAAATAGAATAATCCGAAGAGTTAGTAAGGCTTGATCCGGATTTGCCTAAATCGATTGTAATTGTTGAGTTTGCTGTTACCGGTGTATTTACTTTATATGATTCTACAAATTTACCTTCGCCTTCCGTATGATGCTCAAAGAATAAAAGATAGAGTGAATTTATCGTTTTTTCTTCATCTACAGCGGGGATAGGAGCACGAGTCTCGGCCTCAATTCCGGTACTTACATCTTCAGTAAGAAGCTTCAGGGTAAAACTCAAGTGAGTTTCTTTTAAGGTGCTGTCAAATTCCTCCTGGCACCCTATCAGTGCCAGAAGTGTGAGAAATGTACTATATATTAAAATCTTTTTCATCTTATTTTAATTTTATACTTGTCATTGATTCATTAACAAAAACGGATAAGTGGTAGAACCAGGTAAGAAGTGATCTGTAAAGTGACTTCCATACTGTGCTGCATTCAGGATATAAGCAAGCAGGTTAGCAAGGAATTTACTATTATCCGAGTTTGAACCTGGATTTACCGGAGGCGAAATACATCCGCCGTTGAAGAATTGACTTTCTCCCAAGTATATTAATTGCCCTACGGGGTCAATTACCAACATAACGGCTCCGTTCTGAGAAGTAATAACAGGTATTGCCCCTCTGTTTATTGCTTGCTGGCTAAGCGTAAGCCCACTCGAAACACCATCCATTGTAAATGACATATTACTGTAATTCAACCAGTTTCCTTTAGAGAATGGACCATCTTTCAGAAGATATCTCATTACGTTTTTATCTGTAATGCTTCCATTTATTCTAGGAGTGTTATTAGGTACGGTATAGGTATATCCCAGTTCTTTTAGTGATGAGTTAGGATCATCGAATGGATGTCTTTCCCTATCATCAGATACATATACAACTATACCATCGTTAGCTTTTCTCCAGTCATTTATGCTCTTATGGCGATTCGTGCTGTAATATCTTGGGCGTCCACCTGCATGCAGATAAGTGTAATCAGATGAGATTTTACCTGGTTCTACGCCTTCCCTTACGGCATAAATGTAAGGAGAGTTTTTAACTACATTTACCAAACCGGAAGTTCCGTACATGCTAGCTGAATTTATATAATCTCTGTAATATCTGAACCAGTGGTCACCTCCAGTTAATGAACCATACGAAGTAGCACGTACATCCATGATCTTAACAGGTGTTGGTATTAAAGCTTTCTGCGTAATAGTAACTTCCGTCTTGATATCCGGATTTTGATCAACACTGATCTGTACCTTTATCACCGGAGATACATTTACGATCGGATAAAGTAATTTATCAAATCCGATATTGAATCCTTCTTCGGCAGAACGATTAGCCAATGTATTACTGCTAACAGGGTTTCCATTACTTATCATATATCCACTATGAGGAAGATATGGATTGGTAGCCTGAGAATTTTCAGTGATAACAGCAGTCCATGTTAAACCTGCCGGTAAGTTCAATTTGATGTCATTTGGCAGCTTACCACCGGTTTTAGGAATTTCCCTGCCATAAGTAGCGATCAATTCCAGTTTTTCTTGCGTGATAGGAATTGTTACACTATAATCTCCACCGCCTTGTGAATCAGATAAGTATACTTTTACCCTGACATCATCTAGTCTGCGATTTAACAAATTTACATTTGGATATCCATTATGTGTACCTTTGGTTGATATGCTGACACGATGTGTATTTTCAAAAGAAACCACATTTATATTGAAATAGTTTTTATCATTACCTTCCAATACGGCATTCCAAGCGTTGGTAACTCCATTATCTGCTCCCGGATCCACTTTAAATTCAAAAGCACTGCTTGAGGAAGCACCGGCAACGCCGGCAGGTGTACCATCCGATTTAAATTCAAGGCGAGTATAACTGGGATCAATCTTAATATTTGTAGTACTGCGTTGATTAAGTACAACTACTCTGTTATATTCTGTATGTCCAATAAGAGATACAAGGACAAAGCCATGGCGTGTAGCATTTGTCGGGTTGTTTCCGGTTGCATATATTTGGAATTGATCTCCGAAAGGACTGTCTTGTTGAGTTAATTTTGTTACAGGTGCTCCTGAAGGATTAAAGGAGAATCCTGGATTATCAGCATCTGTACTTGTATTGTAGATTGTTGCAACCCATGGTCCGGAACTGCTGACTGCAATAGGACCATCACTTATACCTGGTCGGCCCAATGGAGCGAAAGCCGGAATGCTGTATTTATTTAATTTCAGGAAATGGTCGGTCATTGGTTCCTGAATGAAATCGATAGTTCCCCTTAAGCCGGCAAAAGAGAGTTCAATACTTGCACGTCTTTTATCTTGTCCGGTAGGAAGAGCATTGGCTGTAACTTTTAATAGATTATTGTCTAATGTAATATTAAAACCTTCAGGAATGTCGCTTCTTGAAATTTGTAATGTGCCTTTACCTATGGTGAAAATAGAGTATTCGCGGCTGTCACCTTTAGAGTCCAGTTTTACTTTTTTCACAGGTATTGCCATTGTGTTGGTGCCATCAGTAAGTATCATCCCGTTGTCATCGAGATTCCATTCATTGATACTTACTTCCATCAGGTTTTTGGTTTGTGTCCATGCTTCGTATTCGCTGGATGCCCCTTCTGCGGAGACACTTATGATATTTACTTTATAAACATGATTGCGTTGAAGATTTTGGCTTACGTCTTTTGCACTTATATTAACCCTGTAGTAGGTGACTTTGCCGGGGGTGCCGAACAATCCGGATTGGTTGGGAGACATACCAATGATCAGACACGTTGTTGATTCGTCTCCTTGTACCGGACTTTGTGTGAAGTTTTCAAAAGCATACAATCCTTCTGTAATATCAGGAAAATCAGTGTCATTAACATCACGTTTGATTCCGTAAAAACGCTTTAAATGATTTGAGGTCACAATCTTATCAAACCATAATGCTGTAGACGAATTTGCTCCCCAGATAGAAACGGATACCAGATTGTATCCATTCTTTATAGCATTGGTTACATCAAAACGTGAAACCCCGCGTTTGAGGTTTATGGTAACTTCCGTGTCTTTGGACATCTTTGTAATATGGGTGCTCATAACTATTTTATCCGGGGCTATGGCATGCGAATCGTCATCTTCATCAGTACCTGCACCATCTACCAGAACAAAGGTGTTTTGCAGAACCTGTTTTTCTGTTCTTCCCTCAAACTCGCTCAGAAAAGCAGCTACATCTTCTGTATAATTTTCAATATTGGCCAGCACCAATATGGAATAATCTTTAGAACTATCTAAAGAAGAACCGTTTTTAGTAAAATCTATAGGAAAAGTTGAATTCATAACAGGATTGTCTACCTGGTAAGTTTCAACAAAAGTTCCGCTTTTGTCATCAGAATAATTAAAAAATAATAGGTAGAGAGAATTTATCTTATTTTCATTATCAGTTGAAGGAACTGTAGCACGCGTCTGAGAGTTTACTCCCGTTTCAATCTCATCAGCCACAAGCTTAACCATAAATCCATTTCCTGCAGAAATGGTTGGTTCATCCGTCTTTTCATAGCATGAAGTAAGTGCAATAGCCATAGTGGCTATAACACACGTTAAAACCTTTTTGATCATATCTTTATAAAATTAGAAACTGTAAAATATTATCCCCATTTTAAAATTCTTAGTATTTAATTCTGATTTAAAATCCAATTCAAGTCCTCATAACTTTTAAATGTAGTTACTATCAAAGAAATAATTGTCACACTGTTTTTCTGAATTCTGATTTTAAATATATCTAAGATGTTTTTACTTGCCTCTCAAATGTATTTTGAGAATTTTCTAAGTTAGTTTTTTGTAGAAATTTGAATAAAATAAAATTTTAGTTGTTTGTTGTTTTACTACCATAAAGTTTCTGGCTTACTCTCTGTTTTTACGTTAAATTCTAGTTTGTAATAGTTTGCATTCCACAAAATGTTTGTTGCAGTTAATGCTTTTAATGAAGTCCCCCTTATTTTCATACATTGAAAAAATAAAATAAATAATTTATGCCTTAATAAATAAAATAGTCATCATAGTTCTTTATACTAATCCATAACATAATTGTCGAATGGATCATACAATGATTCAATAACCAATATCCCCCAATATTAGTCTTAAATAAAACAGATCTTCTATTTGTAAATAAAATCTAGAAATCTGACTAAAATAATAAAAAATGATTTAAAGAAATGACTACGCCCGATGCAAATATATAAAGTTCTATTATATTTCAAAATAGTTCTGTAATATAGGCATTCAGTTAATATGTTATTCATTTTTTACACTGTATAGTAGTATATAAC
>PPYE01275268.1_pt1 | contig 46382 bp, 36 predicted proteins | sample 1559881 | NCBI WGS metagenome assembly PPYE01 (sample SAMN08240022, study PRJNA423297) | Human gut metagenome, whole genome shotgun sequencing project.
AAACGTGTTACACGAATAGCATGAACAATGACTGGTATCAGCATTGTTAGAGCAAGAAACATTGGCAGATTTTTCAGGCGTTTGTACAAGCTGCCTACAAGCAGAAAAAATGAGAATTTTTCATGGATATGGGGTTTGCACTTGATTTTTTCCGGAAAACGTGTTAAACTAATAGCATTAACAATGACTGGAGGAAACAATCATGGTTGTAATTGAAATGGAAAATGGAAAGAAAATTGAGCTGGAGCTGTATCCGGAGATTGCTCCGATTACCTGTGAAAATTTTGAAAAGCTGGTAAAGCAGGGCTTTTATAATGGCCTGATTTTTCACCGTGTGATTCCGGGCTTTATGATTCAGGGTGGCTGTCCGGATGGAACGGGCATGGGCGGCCCGGGCTGGAATATCAAGGGCGAATTTGCTGCAAACGGTGTCAAGAATGACCTCAAACACACCCGTGGTGTGATTTCGATGGCACGGGCAATGAACCCGAATTCTGCTGGTTCGCAGTTCTTCATCATGCATGAAGATGCTCCGCATCTGGATGGACAGTATGCCGCATTCGGCAAGGTCGTTTCCGGCATGGATGTTGTAGATGAAATTGCAAGCGTGCAGACCGACTATGCAGACAAGCCGCTGACCCCGCAGGTGATGAAGTCTGTCACCATCGTAGACTGAAAGTAGTGCGATTGGCACAATGGGTTATCACACAAAGCAAAAAGAACGCATTCTTGATTTGCTGAAAACCTGTGCAGGCGAACACCTCACCGTTTCCGACTTGGGAAAGCAGCTGGAAGAAAACGGCACACCCGTTGGAACGGCGACCATTTATCGCTATCTGGAACAGCTGACGGAAGAGGGCGTTCTCCGGAAATATATTTTGGATGGAAAATCCAGTGCGTGTTATCAGTATCTGGGGGAACATGCGACATGTCAGGAGCATTTTCACTTAAAATGTCTTTCCTGCGGAACGCTGTTCCATGTACAGTGCACGTTTCTGGATGAGATGCAGGCACACATTGCAGCCCACCATCATTTCCAGATTGACCATACCAAAACGGTACTTTATGGATATTGTGAGCAGTGCCAGAATGCCCAGCAAAAAAAAGAATCGTAAGAAAAGCAGCATACAGTTGGAACAATCTCCAGCTGTATGCTGCTTGTTTTATTGAAATGCTGGCGGAAATGGGGATGTTTGCTGTTTCGGCGGCTTTTCATAGATACGAACTGGAGCATGGTCTAAAAAGCCAGTCTGTTGCCGAACCGCCACGGATTTTACCTGTGGCTGATAAATTTTTACCGGAGCATCTGTGGGTGTCTGCGGTTGTTTTCCATATTCCATACCGATTCCTCCTTAGAGATAGGGCTTGAGACGATTCAAGTACGCTTCTTCCTGCTGCATCATTTCTGCCCCTTGTTTCCGGACAGAGTCCGTCAGGTTGGCGTGACGGTTCATCAGCTGGGAAAGCTGAATCAAGCCCATGTTTGTTCCTTCCACCATCAGTTTTGCGATTTGGTGGCTGTCTGCACCGCCCAGACAGTGCAGGCGAATGCTGGCACTGCTGCAAACCTTTGCGAGCGTGCCCAGTTCTTTTGGGTATTGATAGAATGTTTTCATCTGCTGCCGGATTTTTTGCTGCTGGGTTTCGTAGTAGTCCAGCTGGGTGCAAAGTTCTTTTCGGAGGTCAGCATCTTGGGTGTGTTCCAGAACACAAAAGATGGCATCTTTTCCGACCGCAGCATTTTTATACAGTCCGTTTAAGACGGAAATTTCTGCTTGTTTCATAAAAAAATTCCTCCTATCTGATTCCGGAAATAGTATCTGCCAAATCGGCGAAATTATCCGCAAACCATCCAAAAAACATTGACAAAACTGTAAAAATCCAGTATACTGAACATAGATGCAAATTTGCAAAAAAGGGAAGTTTAAAAGAAGGAAATGAGAGGTACAACAATGAAAAAGAAACAATTTTTATGGCTGATGATTGCCATTGGAATGCTGTCTGCTGGCAGTGGCTGCGACACTGTAAAACCAGTATCCACCACGCAGGAAATTCCGACCGCAGAAGAAACCAATCTTGTGACAACTGCTCCGATTTCTGAGGCAGAACAGCCAACAGAAACGACAACCGTTCCGCAGATTGCAGACGTTCTGACGACCGCAGCGACAACCCCAACCACAACGGGTGAAGAATTTGTAGATACCTCGTTGGTGGATTTTCTGATGGGGCAAATGACGCTGGAGCAAAAAGTTTGTCAGATGTTTATTGTTACGCCGGAGTCGTTGACGGGTTATAATGGGGCAGTCACAGAAGCTGGTGCACTGTCAAAAGAATCCTTTACAGCCTATCCGGTTGGCGGACTGATTTATTTTTCGGATAATCTGGAGGATGCTCCGCAGACAGTTTCAATGCTCTCCACCATGCAGGATTATGCACAGGAAACAACCGGTGTTGGCTTGTTCTTGTCCGTAGATGAAGAGGGCGGAACAGTTGCCAGAGTGGCGGACAACCTCGGCACAACCAAGCTGTATGATATGGAATATTACGGCGAACGGCACAATCCGGAAGAAGCGTATGCCATTGGAAATACCATTGGCTCTGATTTGATTCAGTTTGGATTCAATGTAGATTTTGCTCCGGTTGCAGACGTCAATTTAAATCCCAATAACGAATTGGGCAGCCGAATTTTCAGCAGTGATCCGGATATTGTTGGCGATATGGTTTCCGGTGTGGTTTCGGGCTTGCAGAATATGGGTGTTTCTGCAACCTTAAAGCATTTCCCGGGACTGGGTGCTGGAGATGGCAACACCCACTATGATGATTTTGTCCTGATTGACCGTTCTTATTCTGAATTAAAAGAAGAGGAATTCAAGGCGTTTCAGGCGGGCATTGATGCCGGAGCGGATTTCGTGATGGTGGGACATCAGATTACCACCGCCGCCGGCGACCAGCTGCCGAGTGATATGTCTTATACGGTTGTTACCGATTGGTTAAAGGGCACGTTGGGCTTTAATGGCATTGTTATCACCGATGCACAGAACATGGCAGCGATTACCGAAAATTACAGTCCAGCAACCGCAGCAGTCCAGTCGGTTTCCGCTGGAGTGGATGTGATTTTGATGCCGATGGATCTTTCCAATGCGGTCAGCGGTATTTGTGATGCGGTCGAGGCTGGCACAATTTCCGAAGAACGCATTAACGAAAGCGTTTATAAAATTATGATGAAAAAGTTGGAAATGGGCTTGCTGACGATGCCGGAAGAAGACCCGGATAGCACCACAACCAGCACGACCACAACGGACATCGCATTCTAATTGTAAACAATTTGTTTCTTGTTGAGAATTAGTATTGACAAACAGAAAAAGGTGTGCTATACTAGAATCACAGTTCAAGAACGGACTGCACAAAGAGAAAAATTCATGTCAATACGATTCAAGGAGGAACGAATATGAAAAAGTTTGTATGTCAGGTTTGCGGTTACATTTATGAAGGCGAAAATCCGCCGGCAGTATGTCCAGTATGTAAAGCTCCGGCAAGCAAGTTTGTAGAGCAGAAAGAAGAAAAGACTGAATGGGCAGACCAGCACTTTGTTGGTGTTGCAAAGGATGTTGATCCGGAAATCGTAGAAGGTCTGCGTCAGAACTTTGAAGGCGAATGCTCCGAAGTCGGAATGTATCTGGCAATGGCAAGAGTGGCACATCGGGAAGGCTATCCGGAAATCGGTCTGTACTGGGAAAAGGCAGCGTATGAAGAAGCGGAACACGCTGCAAAGTTCGCAGAACTGCTGGGTGAAGTTGTAACCGATTCCACCAAGAAGAATCTGGAAATGCGGGTTGCTGCGGAAAGCGGTGCTTGTGCAGGCAAGAAGGCTCTGGCAGCAAAGGCAAAGGCTTTGAATCTGGATGCGATTCACGATACTGTTCACGAAATGGCAAAGGACGAAGCAAGACACGGTTGTGCATTTGCAGGTCTGCTGAAGCGGTATTTCGGCGAATAAGCGATTCGCTTTCTATTGACAGGAAATCATCATAAAAAAGCCGCCATTCACAGCGAATTTTCCCTGTGAATGGCGGCTTTTGGTTTTGAAAAACATCCTCAAAAAAGAAAAAAACTTAGTCCTTGCGAATCAGGAACTTTGTGAAGTCAACAACGTCCAGCAAATCGAATTTCAGGTCTTCGTTCCAGTCATATTTTTCCAGCGGCATTGCAAGTCCCGGTGCATACATCACATCGAACAGCTGCCGTTTCATACCAATCAAATCCACAACATTCAGAACACCGTCCCCGTTGATGTCCCCCTTGATGGTGGTTTCGCTTGGGTCAGTCGGATCGGTTGGGTCAGTCGGGTCAGTTGGTTCTACCAACTTTGCAGCTGGCAGCAGTGCAATTTTATAAATCCGAGAGCTGGAGTTGCCCGTACCAACGCAGACACTGTTCAGCGTTGAAAGATCTCCCCATGCCTTCTTGATATCTGCATAGCTGAAATATGCAATCCCCTTTTCCTTATCTACATCATAAGCAGCGACCGTTGTCCAATTACCCCACTTTTTATCCATGAAGTTCAAGTCCGGATTCATGATGTCCGTATACTGAACGGCAATTTCCACATCTTCGCTCAGTTCTGAACCGCTCACCATCTGTGCGGGGAAATAAGCAGAATCATTTCCCTTATCATCCACAAATTTTCCGCCCTCAGCGTTTTCATAAATGACAGATGTTGCATCGGAAAGGTCACTGTGCTTGTATTCCGGCAGGTGACGTTCGCTACCCCATTTTACGCTAGAATCATCCAAAACGGAAAGCATTGCATCAATGACTGGTTCGGATGCACTGAACCACTGTAAGCTGCTGCGGTCTAAGTATCCATGGCTTTCAGAAGCATTGCCGCCGTTGTTGATGGCGTTGTTGTCCCAGAGGAAGCACGGAATGCCGAGTTTCTTTGCCCAATTCAAATAGTAGGTTGCCCAGTCTACTCTTGCTTCCGTGTTGTTGTAGTTGGATGCACTGAATTCCCCGATGACAACTGGAATATCTTCATTGGTGAATGTGGTCTGGATGTCCTTGAAAATCTTGTCCAGTTCTGTCTTGTTGGTGTCGGAGAATGTCATGTGGTCGCCGTCACCCATTGCAAAGTTATACGGGCAGTATGCATGAACGGAAGCAGCGATATAGTTATCATTTTCCGGTATCTCCAAATAACCATAAATGGAAGAATATGCAGAAGCTGCATAGCCCGGAATCATCAGCAGACGGGTGTCCTTGTATGGAGAATCCACGCTACGAACTGTGTTGATGAAATCGTTGTCCAGCTTGTTGACTACTTCATAGCAGGCTTCATTGCCGTTCCATTCTACAGAGTCGCCAGTGGTTGCTCTTGGTTCGTTCATGCCTTCAAAAATCAGGTGCTGGTCATAGTCTGCAAAATAGGTTGCAATCTGTGTCCACATCTGTTTCAGCTGCGGAGACATTTCTTCGTAAGCAGTTGCAAAGTCGGAACGGTTGATCCATTCTTCGTGGTGCAGGTTTAGGATGACATACATGCCCTGCTGATACGCATAGTCAACGACTTCCTTGACCCGTTCCAGCCAGCGGCTATCAATGGTGTAGACCGGATTGCCGTTTTCATCGGTGGTCTTGGTCACGTGGCGGAACCAGCTGGTCGGAATCCGGACAGAATCAAAGCCCTTTGCCTTGATGGTATCCACCATTTCCTTGGTCACTGCCGGATTGCCCCAGGACTTTTCAAAGCTGGTGATGTCGTCATAGTTGCCATAACCGGTACTGTCCAGAGAGTTACCAATGTTGAAGCCCAGTCCCATTTCCTGTGTAATTTCAAGGGCACTCATAACGTCTGCAGCATCTGCGTCCACTGGCACCATTGCCGCAAATGGCACCAGACAAGCAGCGGAAAGTGTTGCTGCTAAGATGCGGTTCATTTTTTGATGTTTCATAAATTCCTCCTTCGATGATCCATCCTGCAATTTGCAGAATTGTGAAAATAATTTCCTCCCACGAGCCTGTATTTTGTGAAAAAACAAAAGTGCTCCCTTATAGTATAAAAAAATTTCTCCGGTTTGTCAATGCTTTTTATCGGATTTGTCAAATTTTATGGCTGAAGTTTCAAGAAGTGCCCGAATTCGTCGGGGAATGGCAGTCAAAATTTGAAAAAAATACGAGGAAAATGTTGTTTTTTGTAATTTTTCTCTGTACAACCGTCAGAAGATGTGCTATAATTGAGGAAACGAACAGATACAAAGAACAGGAGAATGGAGGAAGGTTATGAAAGGTTTCCAACGGGCGGTCGGTTGTCTGCTGGCAGTCGGATTCTTGGGGCAGATGCCAACACCAGTGATTGCAGCAGAAACACCGGCTGTGATTGAAATGCCGTATGCTTCTTCGCTGACGGCAAAAGATGGCAGCATTCGAGTGGTCTTGCAGGACAGCCGAAAGGTGCATGTGACCATTCAGAAGATGACACAGGAGGGTTCGGACGCTTACTATGATGTGGTATTAGACCCGACACAATCCGGTGCAGCTACCACTGAATATGTTTTTTATCTGGATTGCTGTGAATATAATCTCAGTACGGCTTCGTATGTATCAATGTATCAGCTGACGATTGCCGATGAAAGCACACCGGAAGCGGTCTATACCGAAACAGACATTGCGATTTTTGACCCGCATTTTTCTGATACAGTCAACACCACTTGTTATCGGTATGCGGTTACCATGTTAGAGGGAACGACCGGCGGCGTGATTGCAACTGTACCGAAAGAAAATATTTCCAATGGTGTGCGAACAGTAGAAAATCAGGTGACCTTGCGATATGTTCCGCAGACAACAGGCGTTACCGGAAGCACCACGACAACAGCAACTACCACTACAACAACGATGCTCACAACATCTACCACATCCAAAACAACTGCAACCACAACGACCACGCCAATCGCAACAACAACATCCGCTTTGACAACGACTACCACAGAGCCAGCGTTCAAACTGGGAGATGTGGACGGAAATGGAATGATTGAAGTTGCCGATGCGGTTTCGGTTTTGACGCATTATGCAAAATCAGCCGCAGGAATACCATCGACAATTGATTTCAGATTGGCGGATGTCAATCAAGATGGGAAGATAGATGTTGCAGATGCAGTCAAGATTTTGACTTGCTATGCAAAACAGGCAGCTGGATTGCCGCCGACATTTTAAAGTGCATGCACAAATATAGGGGGTATTTTTTATGGAACAAAAGCAAATTTTCGGTGTAATACTTGGTGTTATTGTTTGTATTGTCATGCTGTTTGCAGGACTATATTTGACTGGACAGATTGGAATGAAAAAGAATGTTGTTCCGGCAGCTGCGGAAGTACAGACTACAGAAACAACCGATGCTACGATGGCGGCAGCGACAGCAGCAGAAACAACAGCAGAAACCACGACTGTAACAACGACCACCACGGCACAATCAGCGGAATCCTTGTCCGCAGCAAAAAAAGAACGGCTGCACACGATTTATGGAGAAAAGATGACGGTTGTCGGGGATTCTATTGCCTATGGATTCAATGCATACGGCTATATTTCCGATGAACAGAATCTGGCACAAGGTTCAGTCGGCATTCGGAACATTCATGATTTCACCTTTACAGACAATGACGGGCAGGAAGTCGATGTATTGGATGCCCTCGAGGAACGGCAGCCAGCATACATTTATATGTCTATGGGTATGAATGATGTTAATATGTGTACCGAAGAAGAATACATCAACTATTATCAGGAGGCAATTTCCTCGATTCAGCAGCTCTGCCCAAATAGTAATATCATTGTTGCTGGGATCACACCTGTTGCAGCAGACAGCGACTATACCGACAATGCGGAAATTCGGAAATTCAATGACGGTCTGGAACAGATGATTGCCGATTTACAACAGCCCAATGTGGTTTATTTCGATGCCTATTCGATTGTTGCTGACCCGGATACACAAGACATGAATCCGGATTACTCTGGCGGGGATGGCATTCACCTTGCCTCTACGGTTTATCAGGAATTGCTGGATGCGGTGTATCCGCTCATGGATACGATGCCAATACCGGATTCCATTCGGGAACTGCTACAGCAATCAGATGATGCAGCAGACACCGAGAAAACCGAAGAAGAAACCGATTTTGATTCTGGAGCAGATTCCGGAAACTGGACAGATTCTGAAACATACGAATAATGCGAATCAGTCTTTTTGCAGCAGCGGTTGCAGAAAGACTGATTTTTTATTTTTTCCAGCGAAAACGCTTGAAAAAAAAAGAACGCTATGCTATAATAACAATAATGTCATGTAGAAAAAGAGAGGTTACTATGCAGGAAACGACAAATTTACAGAAAACCATGTCCATACAGGCTTGTACCGAACGGGTGCAGAAAATCGTAGCAGTTTCTTACCCGTGTGCAAAAGCATATGTACATAGCTTTGGCTGCCAATTAAATGTATCGGACGGGGAAAAAATCAAAGGGTTGCTCCAGTCAATGGGGTTTTCGCTGACCGAAACGCACGAAGATGCAGACGTGATTGTATTTAATACTTGTGCCGTACGGGAAAGTGCAGAAGACCGGGTATATGGAATGCTGGGTGTGATGAAAAAGTATAAAGAAACCCACCCTCGTACAATTTTGATTTTAAGTGGCTGTATGGGCTCTGAACCCAAGACGCTGGAAAAAGTACGGGCACACTATTCCTTTATTGATATTCTCATGGGAACTGCCTCCATCGGGGAACTGCCTCGTCTGTTGGCAACCTATTATGATACGAAAAAATTCGTCTATGATATGGATAGCACCGCAATGCCATCCGAACAGATGCAGCAGGTTCGCAACAGCGGATTCAAAGCGTCTGTTCCGATTATGTACGGTTGCAACAACTTCTGCACCTATTGCATCGTTCCGTATGTACGGGGACGGGAACGCAGTCGGCAGCCGGAAGTGATTCTGCGAGAAGTCCAGCACTTGATTCAGGACGGATACAAGGAAATCATGCTGCTGGGGCAGAACGTCAACTCCTACGGAAAAGATTTGGAACAGCCGATTTCCTTTGCAGAATTGCTGCGGAAAATCAACGCCATGGAGGGTGAATTTGTCATCCGGTTTATGTCCTCCCACCCGAAGGATGCCACACCGGAATTACTGGATACGATTCTTTCTTGTGAAAAAGTAGGGCAGCATTTGCACTTGCCGGTACAGTGCGGCAGCGATGCCATTTTGTCTGCCATGAACCGCCGCTATACGGTGGAACAATATTTGAAAACCGTCGATTATCTTCGGGAACGCCGACCGGATTTTTCGCTGACCAGCGATTTGATTGTTGGTTTCCCGAATGAATCTGAAGCAGATTTTCAGGGCACACTGGACTTGATTCAGCGAGTTCAGTATGATAACCTATATACATTTATCTATTCCAAACGCAGCGGAACAAAGGCTGCCAACATGCCGGATGCAACTTCTGATGCCGAAAAACGGCAGCGAATGGAACGACTGCTGACCTTGCAGCGAGAAATCGCCACCAAGAATTATCAGCGGTTTTTGGGCAGAACCATGCGGGTTCTGGTAGAGGGCGACAGCAAGCGTGGCGATGGTTGGCTGTTCGGCAAGAGCAATGAAGCCATCATTGTGGAATTTATGGGCAATCGTTCCTTAATCGGAACTTTTGTTTCTGTGCAGATTACCGAGTCGAAAAACTGGGCAGTCAGCGGCAGATTATTAGATGATGAGAGAAAGGAAGCTGTGCAAAAATGACAGTCGAGGAAGCAGTACGGACATTGGGAAAATGTATTCAGGCAGACCCCCGTTATCAGCAGTATCAGCAGGCAAAACAAAACAATGATGCCGATACGGCTTTGCAGGAACAAATCGGTGCATTCAATATGAAACGGATGTCCTATCAGCGGAAGATGGACGAAGATCCGGAAGAAAATGCAGAAGCCTTGCAGACTCTGGAAAAAGAACTGGATGCCCTCTATACGGAGATTCTGAAAAATCCGAATATGGTTGCATTTCAGGAAGCCAAAAATAAAATGGACAGCATGACCAAGCAGATTGATGCCATTATTACGCTCTGTTTGCAGGGAGAAGATCCGGACACCTGTCATCCGGATTTGAGCCAGTGCAGCGGCGATTGTTCCGCCTGCGGCGGCTGCCACTGATTGAGGTGCAGGATTCATGGAGATACAGAAAGAAAAACTCTCTCCGATGATGCAGCAGTACTTTGCACTTAAGGAAAAATATCCGGATTGCGTGCTGTTTTTCCGGCTGGGAGATTTTTATGAAATGTTCTTTGATGATGCCATCCGGATTTCTCGGGAACTGGAACTGACGCTGACTGGCAGGGACTGCGGATTGAAAGAACGTGCCCCGATGTGCGGAATTCCGTATCACAGCGTGGATATGTATTTGAAACGGCTGGTGGAACGGGGCTATAAAATCGCCATCTGTGAACAGCTGACCGACCCAGCCACCACAAAGGGACTGGTGGAACGGGATGTCATCCGAATCGTAACGCCGGGGACGCTAATTGAAAGCAACCTGCTCGAAGAGGGAGCAAACAACTATCTTTGCAGCCTGTATTTTGAAGAGGGCGGCGACTGTGGACTTTGCTTTGCAGATTTGTCCACAGGGGATATCATTGCTCTGCTGCCGGAACAGAAGAATTTAGAGGCAAATGTGATTGATGCCCTTTCTCGCTATACACCAGCAGAAATTTTGATGAATGAAGATGCTCTGTTGCTGAAAAGCGTGATGGAGTTCATCAAGATTCGGTTGCAGTGTGTCGTCACGATGCGAGATGCAGAATGCTTTTCCGCAGAACGCAATCATGATTTTGTGTGCCATCAGTTCCAAGTGCCGGAATTGTCCTATTTACAGCTGCCGGAAACGGGTTCAGAAACAGCAGCTGTTTATGGTATGATGGACTACATCAAGGAAACTCAGAAGAATCAAATTGCCCGATTTATTTCCCTGACGGTCAACGATGATGATGCTTATTTAGGGCTGGATTTCAATGCAAGAAGAAATCTGGAGCTGACCGAAACGCTGCGGGGCAAAGAACGAAAAGGTTCGCTGCTCTGGCTGATGAATACCGCAAAAACATCCATGGGAAAGCGAATGCTGAAAACATGGATTGAACAGCCGCTCGTTCAGCCGGCAAAAATCATGGCTCGGTTGGATGCCGTGGAAATTTTCGTCAAGAAAAGCGTTGTTTTGATGGAAGTGCGGTCGATTTTAGATTCTGTCTATGATTTGGAACGCCTGATGACACGGGTGCTCTATAAGACGGCAACCCCAAGAGATTTGAAAGCACTGGCAACAACGGCAAGACAGATTCCAGCATTAAAGGCAGAGCTGGAAAAGGTTGCAGACCGCAAGTTGCTGGCAAGACTGCTCTCCCAGATTTCCAATCTGGATATGGTTGCCGATTTGGTTGACCGTGCAATTGTGGAGAATCCTCCGGTTTCTGTCAAGGATGGCGGTGTGATTCGGGAGGGCTTCCATCAGGATTTGGATTATCTCCGGGGTATCATGAACGGCGGCAATCAAATCATTGAAAAGATGGAACAGTCCGAACGGGAACGTACTGGCATTAAAGGCTTGAAGATTGGATTCAATCGGGTGTTCGGATATTATATTGAAGTGACCCGTTCTTATTATGATTTAGTGCCGGATGATTACGTCCGGAAACAGACACTCACCAACTGCGAGCGATTCATTACACCAGACCTGAAAAAGACAGAAAACGATATTCTCAGTGCCAAGGAAAAAGCCCTGCGGCTGGAAGAATCGCTGTATGTAGAAGTTCGGGATTGCCTTGCTGCACAGCTAAAGCAGGTACAGGAAACCGCCTCAGCGATTGCACAGGTGGATGTATTGGCAGCGTTCGCAAATGTTGCAATTGAAAACCAGTACACAAAGCCGGAAATTGCCATGGATGGCGTGATTCAGATTCGTGGTGGCAGACATCCCGTTGTGGAACGGATGCTCAGTGATGACATTTTCGTGCCGAATGATACCTATCTGGACAACAAAGCCAATCGGATGCTGTTGATTACAGGCCCGAATATGGCAGGAAAATCCACCTATATGCGACAAGTGGCATTGATTACGCTGATGGCACAGATTGGCTCATTTGTTCCGGCAGATTATGCGAAAATTTCTGTTGTGGATAAGATTTTCACCAGAGTTGGAGCATCGGACGACCTGACAGCTGGACAGAGCACGTTCATGGTGGAAATGCATGAGGTTTCTGACATCCTGAAATATGCAACGCCAAACAGCCTTGTGATTCTGGATGAAGTCGGACGGGGCACATCGACCTTTGACGGTGTGAGCATTGCCCGAGCCGTTGCAGAGTATATTTGCAACAGTCGGCAGATTGGCTGCAAAACGCTCTTTGCAACGCATTACCATGAACTGATTGATTTGGAACACACCATTGAGGGCGTGAAAAATTACAGTATTGCGGTGAAAAAGCATGGCGACACCATTCGATTCCTGCGGAAGATTGTGCCGGGCGGCATTGATGACAGCTATGGCATTGAAGTTGCCAAACTGGCAGGGCTGCCGGAAAAAGTCGTCAAGCGTGCCAGAGTTCTGCTGCGGCAGATGGAACAGCAGACCGCTGCCCAGAATCAGAAGCCGGAACAATCAGACGATATGCAGTATAATTTTGCTGCGATGCAGCAGGAACAGGCTGTTCAGATGCTGAAAAAGACAAACTTACAGGAACTTTCCGATGCAGAATGCCGACAGGTTCTCGAAGAAGTAACGAATTTGCTGCGAGGTTGACAGCGTCGCAGGAATAGACAGAAAGGAGCACGGCTGTGTCAAAAATTGCAGTGTTGAGCAAAGAAATTTCAGAATTGATTGCAGCCGGAGAGGTGATAGAACGGCCTGCCTCTGTTGTGAAGGAACTCATTGAAAATGCAATTGATGCAGAGGCAAAGCATATTACCGTCGAAATCAAGCACGGCGGAACAACTTATATGCGAGTTGCAGACGATGGCTCTGGCATTGCATCGGAAGATGTACCGACCGCATTTTTCCGTCATGCAACCAGTAAGATTCACGACCGCAAAGATTTGGAATCCATCTACACGTTGGGATTCCGAGGGGAAGCGTTGGCATCCATTGCAGCGGTTTCCAAAGTAACCCTGCTGACGAAACGCCGAGAAGATGACTATGGAACGCACTATGAGATAATTGGCGGAACGCCGACAGGCGAACCGGAGCAGGGCGGCTGTCCGGATGGAACAACGATTCTCATTCGGGACTTGTTTTTCAATGTTCCGGTACGGCAGCGGTTTATGAAAAAAGATGTGACAGAAGCCAACGCTGTTAGCCAAATCGTGCAGAAGATTGCGTTATCGCATCCGGAAATTTCCTTTCAAATGATTCGGGATAACCGAATGGAATTTTGCACGGATGGCAACGGCGATTTATACGCTGCGATTTATGCCTTGTTTGGAAAAGAGTTTGCCCATGATTTAATCCCCGTGCAGTATGACGATGGATTTTTACGGGTGAGCGGTTATGTCGGAAAGCCGCTTTATTCCAAGTCGAACCGCACATTTCAGCATTTCTTTATCAATGGACGGTATATCCGTTCTCGTGTGTGCAGCGTTGCACTGGAAAGTGCCTATCAAAATTTGATTATGACCGGAAAGTTTCCAACGTGTGTGTTAATGCTGGAGATGCTGCCCGTGGATTTGGATGTCAATGTCCATCCGGCAAAGGCAGAAGTCCGGTTTACCAGCGAGAAAAATGTTGCAGACAGTTTGTTTTTTGCAGTGAAAAATGCACTGCTGGAAAACGGGCTGATTTATGACTTTCAGTTTCGCCATAATGCACAGGACTGGACAAAACAGCCAGCTGTTTCCACGCCGATGCAGCAACCGACATTGCCGCACTTGAAAGAGCCATCTGACCCGTTTGCCTCAAAGGCAGAGCCGGAAGTAGAATCTCCACCGCCGCCGCAGACGATTTACCCGACGCAATATCATTATGACATCGGGGAAACCATGGCAGCATTGATGCCGGAGGGAACTCGTCCGGCAGCCATTGAGAATCCGCAAGCGGAGCATACAGAATCAGAATTAGAATTGGGTCAGAACGCAGAGTTTGAACCGCCGCCGGAAGAATCTGCGTTGCCGGAAACGATTCTCCCACTGCCAACCACAGCATCAGAACCATCTGTTCCGGAGTCACTGCCGGAGAAGCAGACGATTTTACCGGAAATCCGTGTGATTGGGGAAGTGTTTCAGAATTATATTCTGGCAGAAATCCCAGCGGAACAGAAACTGGTGATTTTTGATAAGCATGCTGCCCACGAACGGGTGATTTTTGAACGGCTGAAAAGCGGTGCAGCGAAACAATATCAGCAACTTTTGATGCAGAAAACAGAAACGCTCTTGCCAATGGATGAATTTGCATTGATGCAGGAGCAGATCGAACAGCTGGAAAATATGGGCTTTTCGTTTGACTTCTCCAATCCGCCCTTTTTGCGGACAACGGCTGTTCCAACTTTTTTGCAGTCGCTGAACATTGATGAAATTGTCACGGAGATTGCACACAATTTTGCACTTGGAAAAATCAATCCGCAGACGGCGTATCTGGACGATTTGCTGCACACCATGGCGTGCAAGGCAGCAATTAAGGCACATGATAAAAATGATTTGGCGGAATTGCAGGAACTGGCTCAGATTGTCTATGCAGATGAACAGGTTCGGCACTGTCCGCACGGCAGACCGGTGATGTTTGTCATCAAAAAACACGAACTGGAAAAACAATTTAAGAGGGTATGAGATGCAGACAAAAGAAAAAATCCCGATTCTTGCTGTGGTAGGGCCGACCGCCTCCGGAAAGACTGCCCTAGGCGTAGAACTTGCAAAGGCATACAACGGGGAAGTGGTTTCAGTGGATTCCATGCAGATTTACAAGGGCATGGACATTGCAACCGCAAAGCCAACACCGGAAGAAATGCAGGGCATTCCGCACCACTTAATTGATATTCTGCCACGGGATACCATTTTTAATGTTGCGGACTATGTGAAGCTGGCGGAACAGGCGATTGCAGACATCACCCAGCGTGGAAAGCTGCCGATTCTGGTCGGTGGAACAGGGCTGTATCTTGCATCGCTGCTGGACAATGTGCAGTTTGCAGAAACCAAACAGGATGCTGCCCTGCGAAAAGAGCTGACAGACTACGCAGAAACACACGGGACGGAAGCCCTGCACGAGCGATTGAAAGCAGTTGACCCAGTCGCTGCTGCAGCGATTCATCCGAATAATGTGGTGCGAGTGGTGCGGGCGTTGGAAGTGACATTGCTATCTGGTAAGCCGTTCAGCGTACAAAAAGCAGAAAGTCGCACGCAGCCTTCTCCGTATGATGCTTGTATCATCGGGCTGGACTATGAAGACCGGCAAGTTCTGTATGACCGCATCAATCGGCGAGTGGATTTGATGGTGGAAAATGGGCTGGTGGAAGAGTCCTATGCCGTCTGGAAAACCAATCCGAAACAGACCGCAGCGAATGCCATCGGATACAAAGAATTGATTCCCTATTTCACCGGAAAAAGCGATTTATCCGCCTGTATCGACAAATTAAAGCAGGAAACCCGACGATATGCGAAACGACAGCTCACTTGGTTTAGAAAAAGAGCCGATGTCGTGTGGATAAAATTGTACAAATTTAACAATAACAAAGAAATCTTAGAAAAATCCAAGAAAATTATAGCCAAACAGCAATTCTTGTGCTATAATAGAATAGGTCTTTTTGAAACAACAGAAAAATGAGAAGAAAAAGACCGGATGCGTAGGAAGGAGCAGTTACAATGAACAAAATGATGAACTTACAGGATGTATTTTTAAACCAGGCAAGAAAAGAAAAAATCCTGGTGACCATTATTCTGATGAATGGTTTTCAGTTTAAGGGCATTGTCAAAGGATTTGACAGCTACATCGTCATTCTGGAGTGCAACGGAGAACAGAATCTGGTGTATAAGCACGCCATCTCTACATTAAAACCAACTCGCCCCATTGCGATTCTCGATGCGGCAGAAAAAGAAGATTGATTGAGGTATGGATTCTAACACAAGAATGATGCACATTCTGCTGATTGTGCTTTCGATTGCCATCATTGCCACCATTGGTACGATTTTTTACCACTTTGTGGACACGCAGTATAAGACAGAAACGGCAGTTTCTGCCACGGCGGAACAATCGGAAACCTTTCAGGGGGTTTATGTGCGAGATGAAACCGTATTGACCTATAACGGCTCTGGTGCGATTAGTTATAACGTGCCGGACGGCGGAAAGGTCGAAAAGGGCGGAACGATTGCGGAAATTTATGCCGACCAGTCCGCCATTGAAACAAATCAGCAAATTGCAGCGTTGCAGCAGGAATTGAATCTGCTGAACCGTATCTCCAACCCCGGCATTTTACAGAATGCCCAGCCGGCAGAATTGTCTTCGCAGGTGGAACGCTATTATAATCAGATTACTTACTGCAAAGACAGCGGAAACCTGTCTGGCTTGCAGACTGCAAAGAGTGATTTCCAGATCGCCTTGAGTGCCTATCAATTGGTCATCAATCAGGGTGCAGAAAACTTTTCAGAGCAGGCAACTGCTGTTTCGGAAGAAATCACCAAGCTGCAAAATTCCAAGAAAGCTCCACGGGATACCGTAAAGGCAGCTTCTCCGGTTTATTTTGTCAGCTATGCAGATGGATATGAATCCAAGCTGACTACCGACAACATCGACAAGCTGACCATTGATGACATCAAAGCGGTGCAGAATAACAATGGTCTGCAAAGCGATACGATTGTGGGAAAGACCATTGACAGCTACGGCTGGTATATGGTGGGTGTCATTGACAATACCACATTGGAATATCAGGTGGATGATGAAGTCACTTTAAAACTGGCAAATTCCGGTGCAACGGCAAATGCAGTGATTACCGATTTGCGGACAAGCAGCGACCCAAAAGAAACGCTGATTGTATTGCACTGTGATTATATGACATCGGATTTCGTAAAGAACCGTTCCGAACGGGTCGAAATCATCAAGGGTGAGTATGAGGGTATTCAAGTGCCAAGAAGTGCCATCCGGTTCAAGGAACTGGAGGAAACTTCTACCAACGTACTGACTGGCGAAGAAACAACGACCAAAGTCAATTACCGTGGCGTTTATGTCATGGACGGCGAAACCGTTTCGTTCCGGAAACTGGATGTCATCTATGAAGGCGATGACTATGTATTGTCTTCACTGAATGCCGGTGACGGCTATTTGATTCTTTATGATTCCATTATTGTAGAGGGGATAGATGTAAATGGAGAATAGTTTTGATTATATCACGGAAAACTATAACCGGATTTACAACGAGATTGAAGCGGCAAAGGCAAAATACCGGAAGCCATCTGACCATGTGGATTTCATGGCAGTGACCAAAACGGTTGCACCGGAAGCCGTCAATCACGCCATTCACTGCGGTATTTCCCTGCTGGGGGAAAATCGGGTGCAGGAATATCTTTCCAAGCGGGACTTTTATGACCCGTCCGCAACGGTGCACTTTATTGGACACTTACAGACCAATAAAGTCAAATACATCATTGAAGATATGGCACTGATTCACTCTGTGGATTCGGTACATCTTGCGAAAGAAATTGACCGGCAGGCTGCCCGTGTTGGAAAAGTGCAGGAGATTTTGGTGGAAGTCAACATTGGTGATGAAACGTCCAAGAGCGGAATCGCACCGGAACAGTTAGTGCCGCTGCTCGAAGAAGTCGCAACCTTCCAGAATTTGAAGGTAAAAGGCTTGATGACCATTCCGCCAGCCGGAGAAAATGAGAAATTTCTATCAAAAATGCAAGATTTATATCTTGACATTCGCAGCAAAAACATGGATAATATAGATATGGACATCCTTTCCATGGGCATGTCCGGCGATTACGCAAAAGCCATTCAGTATGGTGCAACCCTGGTACGAATCGGCTCAGCACTTTTTGGTGCAAGAGTCTACCGATAAAATGAACCTGTGACATAGAAAAAAACAGGCTTCCTGTACTGAACCCGCACATTGGCAGTCAGGCAGAGAAAAAGAAAGATAGAACGTGCGGAGAACGGAGATTGTTATGAGTTTTTTTAATGGATTGAAAGATTTCTTTATGCCGAACGAAGACGAGTATGCAGAACCGACCGAACCGGTCACCAAAAAAGAACCGGAACAGCCGGCAGCAGCTGCACCATCGCCTCAGCCGAGTTCTTCTTATGAAAGCAGCAGCTCTGCTTATAGCAGTGCATCTTCTTACACACCGCCGGTGAACCCAGCACCCGCTCCCAACGAACCGCCGAGAAATAATCGGGTGGTCAACATCAAGGCAACGACCCAGCTGCAAGTGGTTCTGGTAAAGCCAGAACTGTTCACCGATGCAAAGCAGATTGCAGACCATCTGATGGCAAATAAGACCGTTGTTCTGAATCTGGAATCCGCAACCGAAGCCAACAGAAGACGGATCATTGACTTCCTGGTGGGCGTTGCCTATGCACAGAATGGCAATATCAAGCCGGTTGCAAACCAGACTTATATTGTAACCCCGTATAATGTTGGATTCGTTGGTGATGAATTCGTGGGGGAACTGGAAAATAACGGTTTGATTATGTGATGAACCGCAGAGAAACAGAATCGGAATCGGTTTTCTTTTCCCGTTTGCAAGACCTCGCCGACCGCTGTCGGCGGGATTGTGCACCCGATTGCACCATGTTTCTGGATGAAATGCAGTGTGCCGCTGCGGACGCATTTTTGCAGCGGCAGGCGGAATTGGCGTATCAGTTCTGGGGCGGCTATGAACAGGCAGAGCGAAAGTGCTGCTGTTTGTATCCGGATTTTCTGGAATTTGACCCGGCTTGGGTCGGATGCCGATGCGTCACTATCCGCTATTCCAACCTGCAAACACTGGAGCATCGGGACTTTTTAGGGGCAGCATTGGGCTGCGGACTGAAACGGGAAACCATCGGCGATATTCTGATTGAAAAAGGAAAAGCACAGCTTTGGGCGACCGATGCCGCAGCTGCACTGCTGGTGCAGTCTTTGGAAAAGGTAGGGCGTGGCGGCGTTCGCTGCACGGATACAGAACCGTTTTCCATTGTTCCCGTCCGGAAACGGATCGAACACCATGGAACGGTGTCTTCTCTTCGGTGCGATGCAATTGCGGCAGTGGTTACCAGACAAAGCCGGGAAAAGGCGGTCAGAATCATTCAACAAGGTTACATGGAGCGAAGCGGTCACACCGTTTTGCAGCCATCCGAACATATGCAGACCGGTGATATTTTTGTCATACGGGGCAGCGGCAAGTTCCAGCTGATTTCCGTATCCGAACCTTCTAAAAAGGGAAGGCTGCATATTTTCATTGAACAATATAAATGAGAGGTGGGCACAGAAATGATTAGTGCAAAGGAAATTCACGAACTTCGATTTGAAAAAGCTGCTTTTGGCTATAAGCAGGAAGACATTGACGAGTTTCTGACACAGCTGGAACAGGAAGTTGAAATTGCCGAACAGGAAATGGCAGACAGCAACGAAAAGATTCAGGTGCTGGCAGACAAAGTCCGGGAATATATGCGGGACGAAGATGCCCTGAAGGATGCCCTGTTGGGTGCACAGCGGGAAGGTCACCGGATTATTGCCGAAGCAAATGCCAAGGCTGACGGCATTATTGCCGATGCCAAGAAGCGTGCAGATGCCATGATGGACGAAGTAACCGTCAAGCATGAAGCCCTGCTGGCAAAGAATCAGGCAGAAATCGACGAAGCACATCAGGCTCTGGCAGACGCTAGAAAGCAGGTTGCAGACTTCAAGAAGGCTCTGTTTGATATGTATAAAGAACACTTGCAGATGCTGTCAACCATGCCGGAAGAAGATGATTTGGAATTCGGATTCACACCGCAGCAGGATGAACCGGAAGAAGAAGTACCGGAACAGGAAATCCCGGTGGTATCCGCTCCGACTTCTGACCCGTTTGCCTCTTCGCAGTTCTCTGCAAAGACCATTCAGGGTTCTTATGATTCGCACTTTGGCGATTTGAGCGATGATGAAGACGAGGATGCGTAAACAAGCCGCACTTCATCGTATTTAAAATTGCCTGCACAACAGGCAGCAAAAGGTAATTCAATGAAAGGAGGGTTCTTTCCGGCGAAAACAAACTGGGAAGAACCAGATACAGATATGGCACAGGATTATAATGCAACATTGAACTTGCCGAAAACAGCATTTCCAATGCGTGGAAATCTGCCGAAGCGAGAACCCGATGTGCTGGGAAAATGGGAAGAACAAGACCTGTATGAAAAGATGGTTCAAAAGAATCAGGGTCGTCCGATGTATGTTTTACACGATGGCCCGCCGTACGCAAACGGGGAAATCCATCTTGGTACAGCATTGAATAAGGTTTTAAAAGACTTTATCATTAAGTATAAGAACATGAGCGGCTTTTGTGCACCGTATGTGCCGGGTTGGGATACGCACGGTCTGCCGATCGAATTGAAGGCATTGAAGTCCATCGGTGTGGAAAACGGTGCGATTTCTCCGGTAGAACTGCGGAAGCACTGCAAGAATTTTGCAATGAAGCACGTTCAGAATCAGATGAAGCAGTTCAAGCGTCTGGGCAGCTTGGGACATTATTGTGACCCATATCTGACCCTGAAGCCGGAATATGAAGCAAGACAGGTAGAAGTCTTTGGCGAAATGGCAAAGCGTGGCTATATGTACAAGGGCTTGAAGCCGGTATACTGGTGTCCGGATTGCCAGACTGCCTTGGCAGAAGCAGAAATTGAATATGAAAACGATCCGTGTGATTCTATCTATGTAAAGTTCCAGGTAATGGATGACAAGGGCGTGTTCTCGAAGCTGGGCATTGACCCGAAGCAGGTTTATTTCGTTATCTGGACAACGACCACTTGGACAATCCCGGGCAACCTCGCTGTTTGCGTTGGCCCTGATTATGAATACACCCTCGTAAAGGCTGGTTCGGAATATTACTGCATGGCAGTAGAACTGGTTGCACCGACCATGAAAGCGGCTGGTATCACCGATTATGAAACCATCGGCACATTCATGGGCAGCGAACTGGAACACATCCAGACCAAGCACCCGTTGTATGACCGGAATTCCATGGTCATTGTCGGTGACCATGTTACACTGGAAAGTGGTACGGGTTGTGTTCACACCGCTCCAGGCTATGGTGTAGAAGACTTTGAAGTCTGCAAGAATTATGATGAAATCGGCATTCTGGTTTGCGTGGATGCACACGGCAAGCAGACCGCAGAAGCTGGCGAATTTGAAGGCATGGACACCCAGCAGGCAAACAAAGCAATTGCTGCAAAGCTGGTAGAATGTGGAGCAATGCTGGCAACTGAACGGATTGTCCACCAGTATCCGCACTGCTGGCGTTGCCACCAGCCGATTATTTATCGTGCAACCGAACAGTGGTTCTGTTCCGTTAAGGGCTTCAAGGATGATGCCATCCGTGCAATCGAATCCGTTCAGTGGATTCCGGAATGGGGCGAAGAACGCATCAAGGGCATGGTACGGGATCGCAGCGACTGGTGTATTTCCCGTCAGAGAACTTGGGGCGTGCCAATCCCGATTATTTATTGTAAGAATTGCAAGAAGCCAATCATCAACGACACCACCATCAAGAACATTGCAGATTTGTTCCGTGCAGAAGGTGCAGATGCATGGTGGACAAAGGATGTTAAGGACTTCATTGACCCGTCTGTCACCTGCGAATGCGGCTGCAAGGAATTTACCAAAGAATATGACATCATGGATGTTTGGTTTGATAGCGGCGTTTCTCATTCTGCAGTTATGGAACAGTATGATTGCCTGCGTTGGCCGGCTGACCTGTATCTGGAAGGTGCTGACCAGTATCGTGGCTGGTTCCAGTCATCCTTGCTGACTTCTGTTGTCTATAAGGGTAAAGCTCCATACAAGGCAGTTTGTACGCACGGCTGGGTTGTAGACGGCGAAGGCAGAAAGATGTCCAAGTCTTTGGGCAATGGCATCATGCCGGATGAAATCATTCAGCAGTACGGTGCAGATATTCTCCGCCTGTGGGTTGCTTCTTCCGATTATCATTCTGATATCCGGATTTCCAAGGCAATTTTGCAGCAGCTTTCCGATGCGTATAAAAAGATTCGGAACACCGCAAGATATATTCTGGGCAACCTTGGCAACGGGGCGGGCTTTAATCCAGATACAGATATGGTTTCCGATGACCAGCTGCATGAATTAGACCGCTGGGCATTGATTCGTCTGGATCGGCTGATTGACAAGGTACACGAAGGGTATACCAACTTTGATTTCCATGTGGTATTCCACAGCATTCACAATTTCTGCACGACCGATATGTCCAACTTCTATCTGGACATCATCAAGGATCGTCTGTACTGTGAAAAGGAAACCTCCGTTGCAAGACGGGCTGCACAGACAACCATGTATCGCATTTTGCGTGGTATGACGCTGCTGCTCGCTCCGGTACTCTCCTTCACCGCAGAAGAAATCTGGGGCTTTATGCCGCACGGTGCAGCGGATGACACCGAAAGCGTCTTCCTGAACCAGATGCCGGAAAAGAGCGGTCTGGTTGCAGACGATGCATTCACAGAAAAGTGGAATCTGATTTATCAGACTCGTTTGGATGTCAACAAGATGCTCGAAGAAAAGCGGAATGAAAAGGTAATTGGGAAGTCGCTCGAAGCTGCGGTGGAAATTGCCGTTGCAGACGATGCCGCTTATGCAATTCTTTCTGAAAATAGAGAGCTGCTCGAAAAGGTTCTGATTGTATCCAGCGTAACGGTAACAAAGACCGATGCAGCAGAAAATCAGTATATCATTACAACGGCAGCTGGCGAAAAGTGCGAGCGTTGCTGGATGTATTCGACAACGGTCGGCGAAGACAAGACACATCCGACACTCTGTGCAAGATGTGCACACGTCATTTCTGAATAAAAGACGATGATAAAGATGACAGCCTGCCGGTTTTGTGCGGCGGGCTGTTCTTGTCCTCAGCTGGAAAGGGAGGAGCGTTTCACTTGATGATCCTATCTTGTATCTGCATCGTCTTGCTGGTCGGGGTTGACCAGTTTATTAAATATTGGGCTGTGCATACATTACAGCCACAAGGCAGCATTCCGTTTATCAAGATTGGCGGAAAAGAAGTTTTAAACCTGACCTATCTGGAAAATCAGGGTGCAGCATTCAGCAGCTTTTCGGGAATGCGGTGGTTTTTAATCGCTGTAACCGTCTTATTGATGGTAATTTGTGCAGTGCTCATGGTGAAATACCGAAAGCGTTCCAAGATGATTCCGATTTGTTCCGCATTGATTATTGCAGGCGGCGTTGGAAATCTGATTGACCGTTTATTTCGGGATGGAAAAGTCATTGACTATCTGGATGTTCGACTGTTTCATTTTGCCGTGTTTAACTTTGCAGATTGCTGCGTGGTGGTCGGTGTTTTCCTGCTGGCAATTTATCTGCTCTTCATAGAGGGCAGCTCGAAAAAATCTGACCGGAAAGAAGGTTCTGCATGAAAGAACCATTGACGTTTACGCCGGAAGCAGTCGGGCAGCGTTTGGATAAATGGCTGGCGGAACAGGACACCTTAGACTTGACCCGTTCGGTAATTCAAACTCGCATGGAACAGGGCGATGTCACCGTCAATGGTGCAGCCGTTCCCAAGAATTATAAAATTCGCATCGGTGATGTCGTGCAGGTTATCATTCCAGAACCCGTTTCATTGGAACTTGTACCCGAACCAATTCCGCTGGACATTGTCTATGAAGATGATGATTTGCTGGTGGTGAATAAGCCGAAAGGCATGGTGGTACATCCTGCCCCCGGCAATCTGACGGGAACGCTGGTACATGCGTTGCTGTATCACTGCGGTGACCGGCTCTCCGGTATCAATGGTGTGATTCGTCCGGGCATCGTGCATCGCATTGATAAGAATACCAGCGGCTTGCTGATGGTGGCAAAGAACGACCACGCTCACTTGAAACTGTCGGAACAGATTCAGGCACATACATTCACAAGAGCCTATCAGGCGATTGCCATCGGGCGATTCTCGGAAAAGTCCGGAACAATTCATGCACCGATTGGGCGGCATCCCGTTGACCGGAAAAAAATGTGTGTCACACAGAAAAATTCCAAGGATGCCATTACACATTATACCGTGTTGGCGGAGTCCGGCAACTATACGCATCTGCGGTTACAGCTCGAAACGGGCAGAACGCATCAAATTCGGGTGCATCTGGCATATCTGGGGCATCCAGTGTTGGGTGATGATGTGTATGGAAAGCCGTTCCCGAACCTGACAGGGCAGTGCCTGCACGCTGGAAAAATTGGATTCATGCACCCGACCACGGGCGAATATATGGAATTTACCAGTCCGCTGCCGGATTATTTTCAGGCAGCTTTGCGAAAACTACGGTTTACAGAAGCAGAAGGGATGGTGCAGCCATGAAGAACGATGTTTGGCTTTTCTCGGATTTAGATGGAACATTATTGCCATCTGACAAGCGGATTCCGGATGACCTGCGAAACGGCATTCAGCAGTTTGTCCAGCAGGGTGGTCATTTTACGATTGCAACAGGGAGAACCATTGAATCTGCTCGAACCTACTGGGAACAGTTGTCCGTAAAAGAGCCGATGATTTTATTCAATGGGGCAATGATTTACGACCCTGTTTCCGAACAGATTCTCTATCAACAGCCGTTGTGTGCATCCGCCAGAGAAATGGCAGCTGCGGTTCTGAAGGAATTTCCGCAGGCAGGCTCTGAGATTCTCTGTGCAGATGGAACGTATGTCATTCAGAATACCATCTATGAGCAGCAGCACGTTGCCATCTGTCAGGTCACGCCGAAATACTGCACGCTGGAAACTATGCCGGACATTCCGTGGATGAAGATTTTATTTGCGGTTGACCCGTCCGATATGCCTCGCTTGCAAGCGTTTATTCAGGCACAGAACTGGACAGATGTAGATTTCATTCAGTCATCTGACAGCTTTTATGAGATGCTGCCGAAACAGGTTTCCAAGGGCAGTGCACTGGTGGAATACCGAAAGCGGTTTCATTTAGAATCCCCATCTATTGTCGTGGCAGCTGGGGACTATGAAAACGACCGTGCGATGTTGGAAGCGGCAGATTATGGCGTTGCTCCGGCAAACGCACAGCCTGCCATTCAGGCGATTGCAGACCATGTTTTAACCCATACTTGTGATCAAAAGGCAATCTTAGAATTGCTTTTATGGATACAATCAAAATTTTAACAACGGAGGGAATTTCCATGGAGGAAATCACAAAGAAAAAGTTACAAGCGATTGCTTGTAAAGTGCGGATGGGTGTCATTGAAGGCACTTATTGTGCAAAGTCCGGACATCCGGGCGGTTCGCTTTCCATCAGCGACTTGCTGACGTATCTTTATTTTGCAAAAATGCACATTGACCCGAAACAGCCGGAAATGGCAGATCGGGATCGGCTAGTACTTTCCAAGGGACACTGTGCACCGGCATTGTATGCAACACTGGCACAGCGTGGTTTCTTCCCACAGGAAGAATTGCAGTCTTTGCGGCACATCGGTGCCATGTTGCAGGGTCACCCGTGCATTCATACACCGGGCATTGATATGTCCAGCGGTTCGCTCGGACAGGGCATTTCCGTTGCCTGTGGTATGGCTCTGGCTGGCAAGCTGGACAACGCTGCTTATAAGGTTTATACCATTTTGGGCGATGGCGAAATTGAAGAAGGTCAGGTTTGGGAAGCAGCGATGTTTGCATCGCATTATCATCTGGACAACCTGCTGGCAATCGTAGACTATAACGGCTTGCAGATTGATGGACAGCTCTCTGAAGTTTGCTCTCCAGAACCGATTCCGGAAAAATTTGCAGCATTCGGCTGGCATGTCATTCAGATGGATGCTCATGATTTTGATTCGATTGAAGCAGCATTTGCAGAAGCAGAACAGATTGTGGGACAGCCGGTTGTCATCGTGCAGAAGAGTGTAAAGGGCAAGGGCGTTTCCTTCATGGAAAATCAAGTTGGCTGGCACGGCAAAGCACCGAATCAGGCAGAATATGAACAGGCAATGGCGGAACTGACCGCACAGCTGCAGGAACTGGAGGGTTAAGACATGGCAGGCGAAACAAAAAAGAAAGCAACACGGGAAAGCTACGGCGAAGCACTGCGGGACTTTGCAGAAACCTATGAGAATCTGGTCGTACTGGATGCAGACCTTGCAGCTGCAACCAAGACCGGTATCTTTAAGAAAGCATATCCGGAACGGTTTTTTGACTGCGGGATTGCAGAAGCCAATATGATGGGCGTTGCAGCTGGTCTGGCAGCCTCCGGAAAGATTCCGTTCGCCAGCACATTCGCAATGTTTGCCGCTGGCAGAGCCTATGAAATCGTTCGGAATTCCATTGGTTATCCGCACCTGAATGTGAAAATCGGTGCAACCCATGCTGGTATCTCGGTTGGCGAAGACGGTGCAACGCACCAGTGCAACGAAGATATTGCCCTGATGCGTACCATCCCGGGCATGACCATTTTGAATCCGGCAGACGATGTAGAAGCAAGAGCCGCTGTAAAGGCAGCCATTGAAATGGAAGGTCCAGTTTATCTGCGATTTGGCAGACTGGCAGCTCCGATTTTCAACGACCCAGAAACCTACCAGTTTGAAATTGGAAAGGGCATCACTCTGAGAGAAGGCAAGGATGTCACATTGGTTGCAACCGGTCTGATGGTATCTGAAGCACTGGATGCAGCAGAACAGCTGGCAGCAGAGGGCATTTCTGCAAGAGTTTTGAACATCCATACCATTAAGCCGCTGGATGTTGATTTGATTGCAAAGGCAGCCGCAGAAACGGGACTGCTGATTACAGTCGAAGAACACAGCATCATCGGCGGACTGGGTGCAGCAGTTGCAGAAGCAGTTTGCGATACTTGCCCAGTGCCAGTAGTACGAATTGGGGTTAATGATGAATACGGACATTCTGGCCCAGCAGTGGATTTGCTGAAAGAATTTGGTCTATGTGCAGAGCATATTGTAGAAGTCACAAAGGCATCTATGGCTAAGAAAGCATAAGAAACAACAGATATGATTGCAACGGAACTGCTCCATGTGCAGAAAATGGCAGAGAGCAGTTCCGCTTTTTTGAAAAGGCAAAGAATGAATGATACTTGCCTTTTTAGTTTCATGTGCTTTCGGAGGAAACAAAAAATGACGCATAAAAAGCGTTCAGTCACACCCGTACAACTGATTGCACTTGGTTTTCTCATTATGATGTTATTGGTAACAGGCTTGTTATTGTTGCCAGTTTCGCAGCGGCATCCGGGCAGCCTTTCGGTTGTGGAGGCTGCCTTTACGGCAGTCAGTGCCGTATCTACCACGGGGTTGACGGTTGTCGATACGGCGAGTACCTTTAGCACATTTGGATATGTTGTACTCTGCATTTCAATGCAGATCGGCGGCTTGGGGATTACGTCCATCGGTGCAGGACTGATTGCGTTTACAGGCAGAAAGCTGCGGATGCGAGATCAAGTCTTGGTACAGGAAGCGTTGAACTATCCAACGATGAAAGATGTACAAGTATTGATTCGTTCGGTTTTGATTACAACGATTACCGTCGAATCTTCCGCAGCATTTGTGGGATGGTTTTTATTTCGCCGGCAGTTTGATGTTCTTCCGGCGTTGGGAATTGCGATTTTTCACAGCGTTTCCACGTTTAATCATGCGGGGTTTGATATTTTAGGCGGATTGCTCTCTTATCGAAATGATGTGGGGTTACAGCTGTTGACCATTACAGAAAATATTTTAGGGGGCTTTGGATTCTTTGTCATTCTGGATATTTTGCGGAATCAGCGGTTTCACAAGTTCAGTTTACATACTAAAGTTGTGCTGACCACTTCCGGATTTTTGGATCTCACCAGTTCGCTGTTACTGAAAGCAATTGAAGGCGACTCGCTTTCCTGGGTGAATGCGTTCTTTATGGGCATCACTTCCCGAACATCGGGCTTGACAATTGCAAATGTGGGTGATTTTTCCAATGCCAGTCAGCTTTTGATTTGTGTATTGATGTATATCGGAGCATCGCCTGGTTCTACAGGGGGCGGCGTTAAAGTCACCACGATTTTTGTATTATTTCGTACCATGCTTGCCTATCCGAGAGGGGAACAGCCAGGTGCGTTCCGGAAACGCTTTGCAGCAGGCACGGTACAGCAGGCAACAGTCATTTGCAGTTTGGCACTTGGAATCGTCTTGACAATTACATTTATTCTTTGCCTGTTAAATCCGACACTGCCATTCTTGTCGCTGCTCTTTGAAACCGCATCGGCATTCAGTACCGTGGGACTTTCGACCGGAATCACCAGTTCTGTTGCCACTTTGGGGAAGTGGCTGCTGATGGCGGCAATGTTTGGCGGAAGACTTGGCACATTGACCGTGGTTTCGCTCTGGTTCCGGAAACATCGGCAAACCATTCTGCTGCCAGTGGAAAGCATTTCTGTTGGATAATGGACAGCTGGGTACATACAGGAAAAACCGGACAGAAGAAAGGAGAACCATCATGTTTGGAAAAAAAGTAAAAACAGAAAATGGATTGTATGGAATTATCGGATTGGGACGGTTTGGCTATGCATTGGCACAGACCCTTTCGGAATCCGGAAAAGATTTGATTATCATTGATGAAAACGAAGCAAAAATCAATTCTGCGGCAGCGTTCACCGACCACGCCTATGTGGTGCAGGAGCTTTCTAAGGAGAATTTCCGAAAAGTCGGAATTGATAACTGTGATGTGGTCATCATCTGTATTGGAGAACGGATAGACACTTGCATCTTGGCAACGCTGAATGTTATTCAGTTGGGTGTGAAGCGGGTTATTGCAAAAGCAACCAGTGCAGAACAAGGCTGTGTGCTGGAACTGTTGGGGGCAGAAGTCGTTTATCCGGAACGGGATATGGCGATTCGTCTGGCAAATCGGTTGCTTGCTCCGGGCTTTCTGGACTTTATCACGCTGAGTGAAGAAGTTGACTTGATGGAATTGAGCGTGACACAGAAAATTGCAGAAAAAACCGTGCAGGAAATCAATCCTCGAAAGATGTTCGGCATCAACCTGATTGCAGTCAAGCATAATGGTTCTTTGGAGATTGAAATTAAGCCGGATACCATCCTGCACCGAGGCGACACCGTTTGTGTGATCGGAACACGGGAAAATATCCGAAAATTCGAACGATTCTTAAATGAATAAATTATTGGCATGAAAATGACATGAAAAACAAAAATCCGTCCATGGAAAATTCCACGGACGGATTTTTTCTATTTGGAGTTGGGAAAACAAATGGTCACTGTAATAGCCGATGCACAGCATGGTCAATATCTCTGGCAACATCGGCACGGTTCATGGTGTACAGATGAATGCCGTCTACGTCCTGTGCAATCAGGTCTACAATCTGCTCAATGGCATAGGCAACGCCAGCATCTCGCAAGGCTTCCGGATTGTCCTCATACTTGTTTAGAATATGCAGGAATTTTTTCGGGAGCGTTGCACCGCACAGCTTTACCATGCGTTCGATTTGTTTTTTGTTAGTCACGGGCATAATCCCTGCTTCGATTGGAACAGAAACACCAGCCTGTGCAACTTTGTTTCGGTATGTATCGAATGCATCATTGTCTAGGAACAGTTGTGTAATGAATTGCGAAGCCCCTGCATCTACTTTTCGCTTTAAGGTTTCCAATTCTTCCGTTGGACTGTGCTGCTCCGGATGTCCATCCGGATAGCAGGCAGCCATGAGATGAAAGCTGGAATCATAGTCATGAATATACGAAATCAGTTCGTTGGCATGGGAAAATCGACCGTTCGGGGTTGCCGTTTCTGAACGGTCGCCTCGTAACGCTAAGATATTGTGAATGCCGTTTTTCCGCAGCTGTTCCAGAATGCCGTTCAAGTCAGATTTGGAGAGATACAGGCAGGGGAGATGGGCAACGCTTTCTGTCTGGCAGGTATTTTGAATATAAGATGCAATGTCAACGGTATTTTTGCAATTTGCTCCGCCGCCAGCTCCGTAAGTCACGCTGATAAAGTCTGGTTTCAAATCTCGCAGAGCGTCCAATGTCCCATAAATGACGCTCGGCTCAGAAGTCGGCTTTGGCGGAAAAATTTCAAAGGAGAATGTTGTCTTATTTGGAGAGTTCACACCGTACCTCCTGTGCGGCACAAACCAGATGTTCCAGACTCGGAATGGTTTCCTTGTCGCCTCTGGTTTTCAGACCGCAGTCCGGATTGACCCAAAGTTTTTCAACCGGAATCTTTTCCAGCATCTTGTGCAGTGCCAACTTGATTTCTTCGACAGACGGAACTCTTGGAGAGTGAATGTCATAAACACCTGGGCCAACTTCTGTCCGGAAGTGGTGTTCCTGTAAGCTGTCCAGAATCTTCAAGTCCGAACGGCTTGCTTCAAAGGTAATCACATCGGCATCCATATCATCAATTTCAGCGATGATGTCTGTAAATTCACTGTAGCACATATGCGTGTGAATTTGTGTTTCCGGCTTTACACCGCTATGCACCAGACGGAATGCCGGAATTGCCCAGTCCAGATAGTCGCTGTTCCAGTCAGATTTCCGCAGCGGCAGTTTTTCCCGAAGTGCTGCTTCATCGACCTGAATCATGGTAATGCCGTTTGCTTCCAAATCCAATACTTCTTCCCGAATGGCAAGAGCGATTTGATAAGCACTTTCTTTCAGAGAGATGTCTTCTCTTGGGAACGACCAGTTCAAAATCGTAACTGGACCAGTCAGCATACCCTTCATTGGCTTCTTTGTCAGGCTCTGTGCATAGACAGACCAGCTTACCGTCATTGGCTTTGCACGCTTTACATCGCCCCAGATGACCGGCGGCTTTACGCAGCGAGTACCGTAGGACTGCACCCATGCATTTTGGGTAAATACATAGCCGTTCAGACTTTCGCCGAAGTATTCTACCATGTCATTCCGTTCAAATTCGCCGTGAACCAGAACGTCCAGACCAATTTTTTCCTGCAACGCAACGCAATCTGCAATCTGCTGTTTGTTGAATGCCTCGTACTGTTCCTGAGAGATTTCCCCTTTCCGGAATGCGGCACGGTTTGCACGAACAGCGGCAGTCTGCGGGAAAGAACCAATGGTGGTTGTCGGCAACAGTGGCAGACCGAAGGTTTTCTTCTGAATCTGTTCCCGTTCTGCGAATGCTGGCAGACGAACAAAGTCCGCATCTTTCAGAGCAGCAACCTGTTCCTGAACGGATTTGTTTGCACCGCTTCTCGGAGTTGCGAACAGAGCAGCATTCTTCTGATAAGCAGCGGTTTCCTGCGGATGTTCTGCAGAGAGAATCTGCTTCAATTCTTTCAGTTCGGTCAGCTTTTCCGCAGCATATGCAAAGTGTGACAGCACTTCTTCCGAGAGCTTGTGTTCATTGGCGGTGGTATACGGAACGTGCAGCAGCGAGCAGGATGTGTTCAGAACAATCTGTTCTGCATGCTGGCTCAGTTCTGCCAGTATGGAAAGGGTTTTGTCATAGTGATTCTTCCAGATGTTCTTGCCGTTGACAACGCCAGCAAACAGAATCTTGTCGTTCGGGAAGCCCTGTTCTGTAACCAGCTTTGCAGACTGCTTGCCTTCGAGGAAGTCCAGACCAATGCCGTCTACATCCAGCTTGCAAATGGTATCATAGCAATCCCGTACATCGCCGAAATAAGTCTGGAGCAGAACCTTTACACTGCCCTTTGCTGCCAGAATGCCAGCATACAGCTGTGTAAACAGAGCCTTGTCTTCTGCGGTCATATCCATGACTAAGCAAGGTTCATCGAACTGTACCCAAGCAGTGCCGAGGGTCTGGAACTTCTGGAGCAAGTCTGCATAAGCCTTTACAGTGTCTGCAACGAAATCCGCAGCTGTTTTCTTGCCGTTGTAAACAGCTAATTTCAGGAACGTATAAGCACCGATGACAACTGGTTTGGTTTCTACCCCAGCAGCCTTTGCTTCTTGATAGAGTTGGAACGGCTTTTCATCTGCCAGACAAATGGCAGTGTCGTCTTCCAGTTCCGGTACCATGTAGTGATAGTTGGTATTGAACCATTTTTTCATGGCAAGGGCTTTTACATCGCCCTTGTCGCCCTGATATCCTCTTGCAGCTGCAAAGTAGGTATCCAGCGGAGCAAGTCCGAGTTCCCGATACCGCTTCGGAACAGCGTTCAGCAAAAAGGCAGTGTCCAACATGCCATCATAGAACGAAAAGTCATTGGACGGAATCCAGTCCAGACCGCTTTCTTTCTGCTGTGTTAAATTTGCAAGGCGAAGGGACTTTGCCGTTTCCTGCAATTCTGCTTCGGTGCAAGCTCCACGGAAATACTGTTCACTTGCAAACTTTAATTCTCTATGTGCCCCGATGCGAGGGTATCCGACAATTGCTGTTTTCATATCAAAATCCTTTCTGGTTGTAAATGCATGGACGTAAAGCGTCCGGATTGCTTTTCATTGTACACCAGAAAACAGCCGTTGTAAAATACCGATTTTCCGCTGTTTGCGATAGAAAAAAACTATACTGATTTTGTAGGTGATGGGATTGTTTATGGTTCGTTGCAGGTATGCCGCCGCAGGGCTTCCATGTATGCCGTGCCAAGTCGGCTCAACGTCATATTTTTTCGGGTGACGGTTCCGACACGAATGGATTCTGGAATGGCGAGCGGGCGAGCAATGATATTTTCCCCGTTCAGTTCCTTGCTGATGATGCCGGTGCTGATGGTGTATCCGTCCAGCCCAACGGCTAGATTAAACAGCGTTGCACGGTCACGGACTTTGATGGTCATTTCCCGTGGGATGGTGCTGAGGATTTCCTCGGAGAAGTAAAAAGCGTTGTAATCGCCCTGTTCAAAACAGAGATAGGGATAGGGTTTCAGGTCGTCCAAGGTGAGTTCCGCTTTGGCAGATAGTGGATGCTTGAAGCTGATAAAGACGTGCGGAGAGGCGGTGAACAGTTCTTCAAAGACCAGCCCGTTTTCTGCAATCAATTTTTGAATGACTGCTTGATTTTCACGGGAGAGATACAGTACGCCGACTTCGCTTTTCAATCTGGAAACATCCTGAATAATTTCAAACGTCTGTGTTTCCCGCAGTGTAAAATCATAGCTTTGATTGCCAAATGTTTGAATGACATCCACGAAAGCATTGACGGCGAACGAATAGTGCTGGGCAGAAACGGAAAAGATTTGTTTCAGCTGTTTGCCGTCCAGATATTTTTCTTCAATCAAGCCGACCTGTTGCAGCACTTGTCGGGCATAGCCTAAAAATTCTTCGCCCTCATTGGTGGCAATGACCCCTTTGTTGGTGCGGTGAAAAATAGTGATTCGCAGTTCTTTTTCCAACTCTTTAATGGCAGCAGTTAAGCTGGGCTGTGAGAGAAACAGCGACTGGGCAGCTTCGCTCATCGTTCCTTTTTCGGCAGCTGTAACTGCATATTTTAATTGCTGAATGGTCAAAAAAATCCACATCCTTTCTGAAATTGTTGTGTGATGAGAAATCTATTTTATTATACTACAAATGCAGCAGGCTGTCTACTGGGAAACAGCGGCTTGCAAGAATATATTTTTACAATCTGGACATAAAATAAAGTTCTTTTTTTTTGGATTTGTGATTAATATAATAGAAGAAAATGCACGTATTGCCTTGTATTTTGGCAAATACGACAAAGTACGTGAAAATGGTGTGAAATGGGGAACAAAAGAAAGGAGTTTATTGTGAAACGAAATCGATGCAAAAAAATTGCAGCAGCCTTGCTCTGTATGGTCATGGGCTGCACCACATTGGGGCAGGGCTTTTCTGCAGCCGCTGCGGATGCCACAACATTAGAGGAAGAAGTGGAAATCAACTTTGCGAAAGCTTTGCAGATGTCCTTGTATTTCTATGATGCAAACAAGTGTGGTTCTGGCATTACGGGCGGAAATCTGGAATGGCGAGGCGATTGCCACACAGAAGATGCAGCCGTACCGCTGAAACCAATGGGAGAAGATTACAAAGGCACAAATCTGTCGCAGGAATTCATTGATGCTAATCGGGATATTTTAGACCCGGATGGCGATGGAACGATTGACGTTGCTGGCGGTATGCATGATGCTGGCGACCATGTAAAATTTTGTCTGCCGGGCAGCTATGCTGCCTCCACATTGGGCTGGGGCTATTACGAATTTCGGGATGCCTATGTGGATTCCGGACAGCAATGGCATATTGAAGACATTCTGCACTGGTTCAACGACTATTACCTAAAGTGCACTTATTTTGATGAAAACGGCGATATTTTGGCATTCTGCTATCAGGTCGGAGAGGGTAACATTGACCACAACTATTGGAACGCACCGGAATTGCAGAATGAAAGCCTGCTGGACTTTGCACGGCCGGCATATTTTGCAACAGTAGAAACGCCTGCTTCGGATATGTGTGCCGGAGTTGCGGCTTCGCTGGCAGTGAACTATCTGAACTTTAAGGATACCGAGCCGGAGTATGCAGAACGCTGCTTAAATACTGCCGTCAAGATGTATGAATTTGCAGTCAAGACGCATTCGGAAGCAGAAGACGGAAAAACCGTTACCAGCTTGGGTTATGATGGCGGATTCTATACATCCAGCTATGATTATGATGAACTGGCATGGGCAGCCGTCTGGCTCTATGAATGCACCGGAAAATATGACTATATTAACGACATTATTGCCGTTGATGAAAATACTTCTGGCGATATGGGTGCACATCCCTATACGGGTTATTTGAAGCGAATCATTGCAGACACCGGAAACTGCTGGCAGAATATTTGGGTGCACTGCTGGGATACTGTGTGGGGCGGTGTGTTTGCAAAACTTGCTCCGATTACCAATACGGCGAGAGATTGGTATATTTTCCGCTGGAATCTGGAATATTGGTCGGGCTTGACACATGCTGACCCGGGCGGGTCGGATGATGTTCTGTGGAACTTGCCATATGATCCGAAAACAGCACCATTTGTTGCAGATACCACCGACACGACATTTCTGGCAAAAACACCAGCTGGTTTTTCCATGCTGAATAACTATGGTTCTTGTCGGTATGATGCAGCTGCACAGCTCTGTGCACTGGTCTATGAAAAAGAAACGGGCGATGACAAATTTGCAGACTGGGCAGAAGATCAGATGGAATACATCATGGGAAAAAATCCGATGAATCGGGCATATATTGTCGGCTATTCCAAGAATGCTGCCTCGCATCCGCACCATCGGGCTGCACATGGTTCCAAGACATTGAACATGGATGAACCAGCAGACCAGACACATGTTCTTTGGGGTGCATTGGTTGGTGGGCCAGATGAAAAGGATTTCCACAACGACCAAACTAAGGATTATATCTATAATGAAGTTGCCGTAGACTATAACGCTGCCTTTGTCGGAGCGTGTGCAGGATTGTACCAGTATTATGGCAAGGCAATGGGGAATAAGCCTGTGGAAAATTTCCCACCGTCTGAAGCGTCTATGAAGGGCGATATTCAGGAAATTTATATTGATGCAAGAGTGATGCAGGAAACGGATGCTCGTTCACAGATTGAGATTTCCATTTGTAACGACACCTCTTTACCGCCTCGGTATATCAGTACGTTGAGTGCTCGGTATTTCTTTAACATCAATGAAATGCTGAAAGCAGGGCAGACCATTGATGATTTGGACATTGAAATTTACTATGATGAAGAAAATGCCAACACCAACGGAGAGAGTTTTGCAACGATTTCCAAGCCAGTCAAATGGGATGATAACGGAACGTATTATGTGGAAATCAGCTGGGATGGCTGTGCATTCTATGGAACAAGAGTGTTCCACTTTGGCTTGATTCCAAAGATGGATGCCAATTACACAACGCATTGGGATCCGACGGATGACTATAGCCGAGATGGCTTGATTTTGGATGAATACACCCGAACGGAAAAAATCACAGCTTATCAGGATGGCGAATTGGTCTGGGGCGAAGAGCCAGAGGGCGGAACGGTTGTGCTGGGCGATGTCAACCGAGATGGAACAGTCAACTTGCCGGACATTGTTCTGCTGCAAAAACATCTTTGCAACAAGGCAACTCTGAAAAAACGGAATGCAGTTGCAGCGGATTTGAATGCAGATGGTGCGATTACCATTTTGGATGCAGTGCTGTTGAAGCGGAAGCTGCTGTAAGCTGCAAAAAGAAAAGAATATGAGTAACAAAAAGTCGCCGTTTTCCAGTAAGGAGAGCGGCGACTTTGGTTTTTCTTGACAAGTCTCCTAAAACCTGGTATAATAATAGAAAGGAGGATGATGAATCATGAAAAAATGGTATCAAAAGTCAATTGCAGTTGTCATGGCAGCAGCTTGCCTATTCGCAGGGGGAACAATTGGTCTTGCTCGGGATTCCCTGCCACAATTGCAACTGACAGCAGAGGCAGAAGAGGCAGAGGACAAGCTTTATACCGGAGAATCCGATGGATTACAATTGGAGTATAAGGAGTTGGAGGACGGAACGATAGAAATTACAAAATTTGTAGATTCTACTTCAACTGACATCGAATTGCCGGCTGTGATTGATGGGAAAAGTGTCACAAGTATTGGATATGATGCATTTGCACACTATAAGAATCTTACAAGTATTATTCTTCCAGATAGTATAATAAATATTAAAGCACATGCATTTTATGATTGTGAAAAATTGGGAAGCATAAATATTCCAGATGGCGTAACAAGTATTCAATATATTGTATTTTCGGACTGTATTAGCTTAATGAGTATTACAATTCCAAAAAATGTAGAAGACATTGACAATTATGCTTTTTCAGGCTGCTGTAATCTTAAAGAATTTATAGTAGATCCGGATAATTCGGCGTATACATCTCAAGATGGTGTGTTATTTGATAAAAATATGGAAACTTTGTTACATTGCCCAGCAGGAAAATCAGGGATATATACTATTCCTAGTGATGTAGCAAGTATTGGTTTTGATGCATTTTCTGGGTGCAGTGGCTTAACAAGCATAACAGTTCCAGAGAGTGTAACAAGTATTGAAGGGCAGGCGTTTGTTGATTGCAGCAATTTGACAAGCGTTATCCTTTCAAATGGTTTAAAAAGCATTGATACAAGTGCATTTTTAAATTGCACTGGCCTAGCAAGCATCACAATTCCAGAAAGTGTTACTGATATTGGTACACATGTATTTTATTACTGCGATAGCTTAGAAAGCGTAACGATTCTGAGCAACCATATAACAAGCATTACTCCATATATGTTTTATGGTTGCTCTAATTTGAAAAATGTAGAAATTCCAGAAAGTGTTACTGATATTGGATATGCCGCATTTTTAGATTGCACAAGTTTAGAAAATATAACAATTCCAGAGAGTGTAACAGCGATCAGAGATTGTGCATTTGGCGGTTGTGATAGTCTCAAAAGCATCTTCATTCCCAAAAATGTAACAGACATCAGCTTGAGTGCATGGGCTGGCTTAGGTACTGGTAAAAACAAAAATTTAGAAGAAATTATCATAGATTCTGATAATCCATCGTATGCATCGGAAGACGGTGTATTATTTGATAAAAACATGGAAACCTTGTTGCAATGTCCAATCGGAAAATCTGGAATCTATACAATTCCAATGGGTGTAACGAGTATTGGAGAGGGAGCATTTTCATATTGTGACAATTTAACAAATGTAATAATTCCAGAAAGTGTTACAAGTATTGGGAACTCTGCATTTGATGTGTGTATGAATTTAACAAGCATAACAATTCCAGAAAGCGTAACGAATATTGAAGATGATGCATTTCGATATTGTATGAATTTAACGGAAATTATGGTAGCTTCCAATAATCCATCATATACATCTAAAGATGGTGTGTTGTTTGATAAAAGCATGGGAACTTTGCTGGAATGCCCAGCAGGAAAATCTGGAGTATATACAATTCCAATGGGTGTAACCAATATTGGAGATAATGCATTTCGATATTGTAAAAACTTAGAAAATATCATTATTCCAGACAGTGTGACAAGTATTGGAAATTATGTACTTGATGATTGCGACAGCTTAACCGACATTTATTACGGTGGAACAGAAACAGAATGGAATCAAATTTCTAGGGGAGATTCTGCCATTCCTTCTAGCGTTACGATTCATTATAATTCTGAATCGACTACCACCACAACTACCACCGAAACAACAACATCTTCCGAATCGACAACGACAACTACCACGGTAAAGCCGAATCTGACAAATATCTGTGGCGATGTCAACGGTAACAACCTTGTAGAGGTTTCCGATGCGGTTGAAGTTCTGAAGTACTACGCAAAGAAAGCCGCTGGATTAGATCCCGTTTTCAGCGAAACAGCAGCAGAAAACGAAGCCATTTTCAATCTTGCGGATGTCGATAAAGATGGCGAAATTGCTGTTCAGGATGCCGTTCTGATTCTGACTTATTATGCAAAAGCTGCAAGCGGAGGACAGCCAACTTGGGAACAGCTGACTTCTACATAATAAATGGCTAAAATTGATAAGCTGAAAAAGCACAGTCTGAACCTAGGCTGTGCTTTTTGTATGCATGTACAGTTTTGTTTTTCCTTGACAATATCCCCAAAACTCGGTATAATAGAACTAATCGCACAATCCAGAAAGGAGTACCACCATGCAAACGATTTTTACCGCTGCGGAATTGAAAGAAAACTATCAGATTTTACTGCGGTTACTGGGGCAGCTGCAAACAGAAAACGATTATCTGCAAGCAGCCATGGACAATCTTTCCAAGATTCCCAATAACGCCATTCCGGGCGACATTGCCAATCAGGCGAAAGCCATTGCCATTTCCGAACTTTCGAAAAATCGGGAGAAAACCAATCAGAAGTTATTAGAAACCTATCAAAAATTATACGAAGATTTAAGACCGTTTCTTTTTCAGGAAAACGAAGTCTAAAAAATCCAATCAATGGAGGCAGCTATGGCATCAGAAACCCTGCAAACAGCCATTCAATATACCTATTATCTCTGTGAATTTTACGAAAAAAACGGCGAACGTATCCTCGGCAATCAGCAGCCGCTTGCGGAATTTGCCGGATTTTCCTATTATAAATACCTGTTATATCTTGCAAATTTAGACCGCCGACTGGAAGAAACAGAAGTGCAATATTTAAACGACTTACTGCATTATAACATGACCCTCTCACAGCTGCAAACATTTTGCAAGCGGCATCCATTTACAGCAGAGAGCGTGCAGGATACCTTGCGTGGCTTGCTGGACTTGTGGATTCGAGTGGATTTGGCAGAGCAAGGGAACAGCAGCTTATCGCTTTTCTTTTTAAATCTGCTGAATCTGATGGGACTGTCTTTTACTGCCGATACCAACCAGCGAGATGAACGGCAGGCATCTGCCATTGCAGCGATTTTGTTGCCGTTGCGAGTCTATCGCAATCGAAAGTTGCAAGGCTGGCGAAGCACTGCAAAAGAAAAGCCTTTTGCAATTCCGAGTGGCTGGAAACCAGCAATGCCAGCTGCTCCCGAAGAGCCGGAAGCAGCATCGGAAGAATCCACCCCCGAAGCATCAGAAGCACCAGAAATCCGTCCGCTGGCGGTGTGTATGGAAGAGCTGGAAAGCCTGACTGGTTTGCAGCAGGTAAAAGAAACGCTAAGCAGCTTAATCAATCTGGTTCGGCTGCGGCAGCTGCGACAGGAACGAGGATTGCCGCCGCTGCAAGTTTCCTTACATATGGTTTTTTCGGGAAATCCGGGAACGGGGAAAACAACCGTTGCCCGTCTGCTCTCGGAAATCTATGCTGGGCTGGGGGTTCTCTCGAAGGGGCATTTGGTCGAAACCGACCGTGCCGGACTGGTCAGCGGCTATGTCGGACAGACTGCTATTCGCACCAAAAAGGTGATTCAAAACGCACTGGGAGGCGTGTTGTTCATTGATGAAGCGTATACATTGACTTCTGCAGCGGGCAGCAATGATTTCGGTATGGAAGCCGTGAACACATTGCTGAAAGAGATGGAAGACCATCGGGATGATTTGGTCGTCATTGTAGCAGGGTATCCGGCAGAGATGGAACAGTTTTTAGATTCAAATCCGGGGTTGCGTTCTCGATTCCGGAAAGTCATTTATTTTGCAGACTATACGCCGGAAGAATTGCTGACGATTTTCCAGCATATCTGTGAAAAGAGTGCGTTAGAGCCAACAGCCGAAGCAAATTTCTATGTGTTGCAATATTTCCGGAAACGCTGTGCGGAGAAATCGGAATCTTTTGCAAATGGGCGAGAAGTCCGGAACTTTTTTGATACGGCATTGACTCGACAGGCAAACCGCCTTGCCGACTGCGGAGAGATTACAACCGAAATGCTCACCACGCTGACACTGGACGATGTGAAAATTCGATAAACAGAAAATCGGCAGCCACAGAAAAACTTGTGGCTGCCGATTTTATTTGCTACGGGGAAATCGCTGCTTTGCGTTAGAATGTTTTCGGCTTAATGACGTAGTTGCCGTCCGCATCCATTGTCAGTTGCAACGTGCGAAGGTAACGGTCATAGAAGTTCTTTTGTTCGGTTTCGCTTGCTTGAATCCGACAGTTTCGATAAACTGTTTCAAGTAGTGTATGAGCATTCAAATTCAATGCCTGCTCCAGCTGTCCTTTCAGTTCTTCTTGCAGGGCATAACTTTTCAGTTCTGCGATGTTTCCGGAACAGAAGTCATCAATCGAACAATAGAAAATCCCGTTGTTTTCGAGTTTTTCCTTGATGTCTTTTCCGCACTTGCTGTATTCAATCATCACCAAGAAATCTGCATCCGGCAGAGAGGAAATCAGTCCCCAATAATCCGAATCACTGGATACTAGGATAAACGATTGAATGTCATTGCTGTAAAATTCCTTGCAAGCACCTGCTGTCATCTTGATATCAACCAAGGATTTATAGTCATTGACCCGTTCCACTTCGATGTGTTCCACTTCAATATCCAAGAAGTGGGATAAACATGACCATGCACGGGTCGTGTGAACATCATCGAACAGAATGATTTTCTTGACCTTTTGCAATTCTTCCTGATTGAGATTTTTTAAGGTCGCATATAATTTATAGACATCGGAGTTTTCGCAGTCTACAATAATCGCAGTTCGTTCGCCCCGTTCGATGAAATCATAAATGGTGGTTTTGGTGGTTTCACCAGCATCGAGCACCTTTTCGGTTTCAAAGAAATAGTCGTTGTGCATCTCATATAAGATATTGACAAATTTATTATCGTTGAACAGCATATTTCCGCAGTCCTTTGGATGCTGCCAGTAAATATAGGTTTGATACGGATAAAATTCCATATTTGCCATATATTTTGAAAATTCTGATTTTGGAACATCGGTCTTTTTGTTTTTCGGCATGAGGAACAGGCTGCGGAGATATTCCCATTTCAGCCATTCCGGAAACAGGTCTTTGCAAGCATCAATGTGTTCCTGAATGAGGTCATTAAAATGCTCCATGTAAAGAGAAGAACGAGAGTTGACTAAAATCACTGGGATTTCCCATTTCTCCAGCTGTTTAATATCATCCTTATCAAAAAATTCAATGGTCTTGAGGTTTTTCAGTTCATATCGCAGCATATCATCAATTTTTTTAAACCGATGCAGCAGCGTCATTCGCAATTTACAAAGGCTGCGGATGGTACGGGCGTTTTGGTTTTCGTCCAGTTCTTTTAAATATCCGGGACGTTCTGTTTCAAATTGGTTGTATAAAACGGTTTTTTTCACGCCGATTAAATAAGCGACTTTTGAAACAATGTCTTTGGTGTTGGTTCGTTCCATTAAAATTCATTCCTTTCCGTTTTGTAATGGATGTGAAAAAGTGCATTTGTAGTGATTTCCCCGATGCAATCTCTATTATAACATAATTTTGTGTCGTTGTCGATTGTTTTTTTAAAAATAAAATGCAAGATTTACAAAACAAATTGACTTTCTCGGGGTTTTATGGTAAAATAGAAACACTGTACAATCGTTACAGAACTTATGGAATCCATTTTATACAGAGATTTCCGAAAGCGGAACGGCAAGTCTTTGATACAGATTGGATTCTAAATCAAAAAGGAGAATGTTTGATTATGACAACCGCAATTACGCTTGCAATGCTGATTGTATACATTGCCATCATGATGGGCATTGGAATCTATACAGCCAGTAAAACCAAATCCGTCAGCGATTTTGTGCTGGGCGGTCATAGTGTCGGTTCATGGCTGACGGCATTTGCCTATGGAACATCGTATTTTTCCGCTGTTGTATTCATTGGCTATGCTGGACAGTTTGGGTGGAACTACGGGGTTTCGTCCACATGGATTGGAATCGGAAATGCTGTGCTCGGCAGTGCCCTTGCATGGCTGGTACTGGGCAAACGTACCCGCCTGATGAGTAATCACTTACAGGCAAAGACGATGCCGGAATTTTTCGGGAATCGGTTTCAGTCTGTTAGCTTAAAGATTGCCGCTGCCCTGATTGTATTTGTATTCCTGATTCCTTATACTGCTTCGGTTTACAATGGCTTATCTCGTCTGTTTAATATGGCATTTGATTTGGAATCGGATGCTTCTTACCGAATCATTATTATTGCCATGGCAATTGTCACCGCCATTTATGTCATTCTTGGCGGATACGCTGCAACGGCTTTGAATGACTTTATTCAGGGCATTGTTATGCTGATTGGAATTGCAGCGGTAGTTGTCTGTACGTTAAACAATCACGGCGGCTTTTCAGAATCCCTGCGACAGATGGGCGAGATCGAACAGGGACAGTATGCAACCTTGTTTGGACCTGAACCGCTGAATCTGCTGGGTGTTGTTATTCTGACCTCGCTTGGTACATGGGGACTTCCGCAGATGGTGCATAAGTTTTATGCCATCAAGAATACCGATGGCATCCGCAAAGGTGCAGTAATTTCCACGATTTTTGCATTGGTCGTTGCTGGCGGTTCTTACTTTATGGGCGGATTTGACCGGTTGTTCTGCACGCTGAACGGAGAAAGTGGAAAGACTGCCATTGCCACACTGGCAAATGGCAAGCCGGAATATGATGCTATGGTTCCGGCAATGCTGCAAAGTGCCCTGCCAGATTTGCTGATTGGTCTGGTGGTCGTTTTGGTATTGTCCGCTTCCATGTCTACGCTGTCCTCATTGGTTTTGACATCCAGTTCCACCATGACCATTGACTTCATCCGTCCGAGAATGAAGCACCACAGCGAAAAGAAAGAAGTCATCATTATGCGGGTGCTGATTGCTGCATTCCTGCTGATTTCTGTTTTGATTGCGTTCAATAAGAATGCGTCCATTTCCACGTTGATGTCCTATTCTTGGGGAGCACTGGCTGGTTCTTTCTTAGGGCCGTTCGTCTTTGGTCTGTATAGCAAGAAGGTAACTGTTCCGGCAGTCTGGACAAGTTTCATTCTGGGCGTTGGCGGTACAATTGGACACATGATTCTATTTGGATTTGGCTGGTTCCCAGCCCTGACAAAGTCCGCAGCTTCTCTGCCGCTGAATCTGGCATCTCCGATTAATATTGGTGCAATCCTGATGATTTTGTCTTTGATTGTCGTTCCAGTCATCAGTTCCTTTACAAAGGTAAAAGACCCGAAGGCAACTGATGCAGCCTTTATCTGTTATCAGCAGAAGTAAGAATTGCTGTATTTTGCATGAAAAAAGCGTATCCGTTTTTGCAACGGGTACGCTTTTTGTGTTTGTAGGAATAACTTCGTTTTTAGAGCGGCTGATTCGATAACTTTTTCAGCAGCGGAATAATCATACCACCAACACTGTTTCCGGCAATGGCGAGAATGAAGTAAACAATTGCCTTGGACGGCTCTGGGCAACCAGCAAAGAAATAGTAGAACATATCTGCAATGCAGTGGTTGAATCCGCAGATGATAAAGACCATAACCGGCATGACAACGACGAACAGCGAACCAGTAAAGTTCTTTTCTTCTCTGCATTTCCGGCTTCCCTCTACGGCGGTAAACATCAGAATTCCGCAGAAAATCGCCAGAATAAAAATGCTCAATGGATTGTCATGAATTTTACCGCTGACGGTTGCCTGTACTCGGTCGGAGATGGTAACATCCATCGTGCTAACAGTTGATGTAAAGAACCGAACTTGTCGGAGCAGGAGGGCTGCAATCAATGTTCCGAGGGCGTTGCCCACAAGGGTGACAGCAGTTTCTGCAACATAGGGCAAATCTCGATTGACAATGTATCCGACTTTTCCGGTGAATAACCCATACTTGAACTGTACGATACAGAACAGTCCCAGCGAGAACAGGAATGCCCCTAAGAATCGGTTTTCACTGGAGAGGCTCACCATACCGCCAATTCCCAGCATCAGACCGGACAGAATCCCGTCCGCCAGAAAGGAAATCCACTTGTTTTTATTCGGTTTTGTTTGTTCCAAAATATCCACATCCTCATTTTATTATGTTTTCTGTTTTGTAGTGTAACACAGCAAGCTCTTTTTGTCAAGTCATTTTGTTGGCTTTTTTCTGGAATAAATGGGAAATGAAAACTTTTCAGCGAATTTGTGCCATTTATAATAAAAATTATTGAAAGTTGGTCAGAGATGGAAATTTATTCTCTGAATACCAACTCAATCAACCATGTGGAAAATATGAATATTGCTTGACAGTCCACAGAAATTATGCTATAATGAAAGTATCTTCAGAACGGGGGTGGGTTCTCTTTCTGAACATAAAATTTTATGTCATTTCATACATCTTTCTAATCATTTTTGAAAATATCTTACCGCCTGTCCTTAGAAAAAAATCGGGCAGGAATTTACAGCAATCAGCAACAGAACACATCGAACAAAACGCTTTGCAGAAAGGAAGAGGAATTATGAAAAATCAAAAGCAGATAAAAATATTTGTCAGTGTCTTTTTGGCATTGCTTTCGGTTCAGGGAACGGCAATGACAGGGGCAGCGGCGATGGTATCAGCACCAGATCCTACAGAACAGACAAAAGAAGCCGTTACGGAGGTTTTACCGGAGGAATATGCACCAGCCGATTTTTTAAGTATTTCCGGAAATGATGCCATTCCAAATATCATACAGGGAACGCCGCTTGCCATCAACGGAACTGTAAAATCTGATTTTTCCAAAATTACAGTTTTAACAGCAGGGGTGTATGATGCGACTGGGAAACAGGTGCTTGGAAAAACACTTTCTCCCAATCAGGTGGAGTTTAATTTGCAGAGCTTAAACGATGACCTGCCATTTGAAACATTGCAGGTAGGTACTTATCACTATCGTGTCACTGCCAGCAATGCGACCCATCAGGATTTCACTGTGATCAATCAAAGTTTTGTAGTATCTGGAAATTTGGCCGTGCAAGCTGGTGTTTCAGAAGATGCCATTACCATTAAAAATAGTGCTACGATTCCAAATATTACAGTCGGTACATCTGTTTCTATTTATGGTGTGGTGTATTCTGCTTCATCTAATATTACTACGATTACAGTTGGTATTTATGATAGCAACCACAAGATGATTACAGGTAAAAATGCCTATCCGACTGCCACTTCATTTAATGTCAAGAGATTAGATGACTTTGTTGATTTCAGTGGGCTGCAAGCAGGAACTTATACCTATGAAATCACAGTTACCAACGGCACATATGTGGATTATAAAGTAGTCAACCAGAAATTCACGGTTTCTGAAGCAAGCACTGCAACAGCGGATACCCTGAGCATCTCCGGCGGAACGACCATTCCGAATATCAAGGTTGGCAATGCTGTTTCGATTCGTGGTACAGTTGCATCTGCATCATCTAACTTAAAGAGTGTCACAGTTGGTGTTTATGACAGCAATGGAAAGTGGATGACGGGAAAAACGGTCAGCCCGAATGCAAAAACATACGACATTGCAAATGTGGACGAAGCGGTAACATTTGGAACGCTGCCAGCTGGAACATATTTCTATAAAGTCATTGCAACCAATGCAACACATACAAATTATGCAGTTGTGAATCAGAAATTTACGGTTTCAGACGGCAGCACTGCGACAACGGATACTTTGAGCATCTCCGGCGGAACAACCATTCCAAATATCAAGGTTGGCAATGTTGTTTCAATTCATGGTACAGTTGCCTCTGCATCGTCCAACTTAAAGAGTGTCACGGTTGGTGTTTACGATAGCAATAACAAGTTGGTGACAGGAACGACCGTAACCCCGAATGCAAAGACCTACAACATCCGCAATTTGGATGCCTATGTTAGCTTCGGCAGCCTGAAAGCCGGAACATATTTCT
>PPYE01662124.1_pt1 | contig 46358 bp, 48 predicted proteins | sample 1559881 | NCBI WGS metagenome assembly PPYE01 (sample SAMN08240022, study PRJNA423297) | Human gut metagenome, whole genome shotgun sequencing project.
GCCTTTTCCTGCTCCACGTAGTAGCAGACGCTGCCCTCCGTATGGCCCGGGGTGGCGATCACCTTCCATTTCCGTCCCAGAAGAGAAATCTCCTGTCCGTCATCTAACAGGTGAGGCGCCTTCACCGTCACAGGCGCGCCGTAAGCGGCAGACAGGTTAAGCTGCGGATCGGAAAGAAGCTTTTCCTCCTGGCGTCCTGCATACACCGGCATGGGAAATGAACGGACCAGTTCACGCACCGCCCCGATGTGGTCAAAATGTCCGTGGGTCAAAAGCACCGCCTCCGGCACAAGTCCCAGTTCCCTGCACTGGTTCAGAAGAAAGCCTGCATTGTCAGCCGGATCAATCAGTACCGCTCCCCGCTTTTCTGAATCATAGACCAGATAGCAATTTGTGCCGATCATTCCGATTACGTTATTTTTAATTACAAATTTCCCCATAGTCCTCTCCTTTTCCTGCAATATGATGATGCCGGAGGCAGACGGTCAGGAAATCCGCTCCATGCATCCTATGATGGAAAAGGGCTGCCGCGGAAACCCCGCAGCAGTCCTTCCTGTGTCTTGTCTCTATAAGTATGTCTGCCGGCATCAGCCTGTGGAACGCTCGATATCCAGCACGCTCTCAATCTGACGGATCTTATCCGTCAGCCGGTTTAACTCCTCTACTCCGTGAATGTCGAAAGTCATGATAATGGTGGCCATTCCCTGCTTGGTAGTCCGCACATTCATGGACTTAATATCGATCTGCCGCTCGGTAAAGACCTTGGAAATATCCACGAAAAGACCGATCCGGTTATTGGCATATACTTTGATCTCCGTAGAATAGGTGGTGCTTCCGCTGTCCATCTCCGGCTTCTGCCACTCGGCATCGATCAGCCTGGCCCGCTCATCTTCCGGCAGATTGATCATATTGATGCAGTCCGTCCGGTGAATGGAGATTCCCCGGCCTCTGGTGACGAATCCTACGATCTCATCGCCGGGAACCGGATTGCAGCACCGGGAGAAGCGGACAGCCAGATCGTGGATTCCCTTTACCACGATGCCGCTCTTTGACTTTTTCGCAATCTCCGGAGCTTTGCCAGTCATATCCGTCAGTTCGTTTAATATGGTAGCATCGGTGATCTCCTTCTTCTGCTTCTTTTCCTTCTCCTCCAGCATCTTGTTGATGACCTGGCCTTCTTTCAGGCCGCCGTGGCCGATGGAGGCAAGGACCGAATCCCAGTCGCGGAACGCATACCGGGTCATAACTTTTTCCATATACTCCGGCTTGCTGATCTCGGAATAATTGATCCCCTTGGCTTTGCAGTAACGATCGATCATCTCCTTGCCCCGGAGGATATTATCTTCCTTCAGTTCATTCTTAAACCACTGGTTGATCTTATTTTTTGCCTGGGTGCTCTTTACCAGAGAAAGCCAGTCCCGGCTGGGGCCCTTGGAATTCTGAGAAGTAATGATCTCGATCCGGTCGCCGTTCTGGATCTCATAATCAATATTTACCAGCTTTCCATTTACCCGTGCGCCTACCATCTTATTTCCCACCGCACTGTGAATGGAGTAGGCAAAGTCAATGGGCGTGGAACCGCTGGGAAGGTTCTTCACATCGCCGGACGGGGTAAAGCAGTACACCGTGTCGGAAAACAGGTTCAGATCGCTCTTGATCAGACTTAAAAATTCCTTGGAATCGTCCGTATCCCGCTGCCACTCCAGAATCTGTCGCAGCCAGCTTAACTTGGCTTCCTCGCTTCCCGCTGCCACCTGGCCGCTTCCGCTCTCTTTATATTTCCAGTGGGCGGCAATACCATACTCTGCCGTCCGGTGCATCTCAAAGGTTCGGATCTGAATCTCGAAGGGCTGTCCGTTGCTGCTGATCAGGGTAGTATGAAGGGACTGGTACATATTGGGTTTCGGCATGGCAATGTAATCCTTGAACCGTCCTGGTATGGGCTTATAAAGTTCATGGATCACACCCAGGGCCGCGTAGCAGTCCTTCACCGTCTCCACAATAATCCGCACAGCAAAAAGATCGTAAATCTGATCCAGCGTCTTGTTTTGATTGACCATCTTCCGGTAGATACTGAAAAAGTGCTTTACCCGTCCGTCCACCTTGGCCTTGATGCCGGAAGCTTCCATGTGGCTCTTCACTTCCTGGACAATGCCATCCACAAACGCTTCCCTTGCCTCCTTGCGGAGAGAAATTTTCTCCGCAAGGTCATAATAAACCTCCGGTTCCAGATATTTTAAAGATAAATCATCCAGCTCTACTTTAATCTTGGAAATACCAAGGCGATGAGCAATGGGCGAATAGATGTCCAGCGTCTCTCTGGCCTTTTCTTTCTGCTTCTCCGGCGTCTGGTACTGAAGCGTACGCATATTGTGGAGCCGGTCCGCAAGTTTGATCAGGATCACCCGGATGTCCTTTGCCATAGCAAGAAACATCTTCCGCAGGTTCTCCGCCTGCAGCTCTACCTTATCTGCTGACCAGGAAAGCTGGGTCAGCTTGGTTACTCCATCCACTAAAAGAGCCACTTCATCCCCGAATTCGCCCTTAAGCTCATCCAGGGTCATCACCGTATCCTCCACCACATCGTGAAGAATGGCCGCCGCAAGGGTCTCCTTATCCATCTCCAGATCCGCCAGAATGATCGCCACGCAAAGCGGATGGATGATGTAAGGCTCGCCTGACTTGCGCTTCTGGTTCGCATGTGCTTTGTCCGCGATCCGGTAGGCCTTCTCGATCATGCTGATATCATCGGAAGGGTGGTACCTGCGGATGCTGCGGATCAGGTCCGCATACAGCTCTTCCGGGCTGGTAAACGATGCCGGCGCTTCCAGTTCAATATCCAGTTTTTCCTTCATTCCCTCGTTCGCCATTCAAACACCTGCCTGTTTTTCTACATAATTAATACACATTATAGTTTTTTTCGTCAAAAATTGCAAGTATTATGTGATGTTCGGCGGTTTCAGGGACTGCAGGACAAAAAACGCCGCGGCAGTCTGGTTTCTGCCGCAGCGCTTTCTTGTGCTGCATTTTTTGTGCAGCGGTTACTTTCCTTCATAAATAATAGCCGAATCCACCAGATAGTCCTTTAACCGCTCTCTCCCCTTAAGACCGGCTAATTCCATCACAAAGCAGATCTTTACCACCTGTCCTCCCAGTTCATTAATTAACCGGATAATTGCCTCGGTGGTGCCGCCGGTGGCAATCAGATCATCTACGATAACTACCTTCTGTCCTGGCTTTATGGCATCCTTGTGGATCTCAATCTCAGCTGTGCCATATTCCAGTTCGTAAGAAGCAGAAATAGTCTCCCTGGGAAGTTTCCCCTTCTTGCGCACCGGAACGAACCCCTTGCGAAGGGCATAAGCCACGGGAACACCGAAAATAAATCCTCTGGATTCCGGTCCCACCACCAGATCAAAATCCAGTCCGTCTGTCATGGCGATCAGCTGGTCCACAGCCTGATGGAGCCCTTCCCCATCCTGGAGGATGGTGGTAATGTCCCGGAAGATAATTCCCGGCTCCGGGAAATCCGGAATGCTTGTTACATAATCTTCTAATTTTTTCATATCTTGTCTGACCTTTCTAAATCTCCGGAACCTGCCGGCCTTTGGGGCCTGGAATCCCGGCTATCCGCCGATCCGCTTTACCGTTTCGCGCACCACCAGACGATTGTCCAGATAAATCCGCCGGTTATCTACAATGCCTTCATCCAGCCTCCGCAGCAAAATGCGTGTTCCCGTCCGCGCGATCTCCCCCATATTCCGCTCTACGGTGGTCAGCTGCATATTGGCATAACCGGACATATCCCAGTTGTCAAAACCGGTAAGAGAGATATCTCCCGGCACCGTCAGCCCCTTTTCATATATGGCATTTCTTGCTCCGAAAGCCATCTCATCATTAAAGCAAAGAATCGCTGTAGGACTGTGATCTTCCAGAATCCTGCGTGCTGCCTTATATCCGCTGTCATACCGGTAATTTCCCTCATAGGAAGGAATCCTGTCCGGATCCAGCCCATGACGGATGGCAGAAGCCCGCCATCCCCGGCGGCGCTCCCTGGTAGAATCCAGGCCGCGGCTTCCTTCAATCACGCAAATGTCCCGATGACCGTTCTCAATCAGGTAATCCATGATCTTTGTCATGGCCTCTGCCTCGTCGGTAGTCACATTCGGCGCGTCAAAAAACACAGTCCGGCAGATGATTACCATGGGAATCCCCTTTTCGTGGACCTCCTCCATGAAGAGAAGGTCCTCATTTTTCTGGGAAAGCACGATAACCCCGTCACAGTAACTTGGATTCAATGTGCCAGTTTCATACATATCGATTCCCTTTACCATTACATTATATTTGCTTCCCGTCACACTGTAAATTCCCGTAAGTACATCATGAAGGACAAAAGGCGATGACATCTTTCCAATGGTGGAAAAATAAAGGCCGATATTGTACGAACGGGATTTTTTTAAACTTATGGCCGCCCGATTGGGCATATAGCCCATTTCCTCCGCAATCTGCAGAATCCGCTTCCGTTTCTCGCTGTCTGCCGCCCCAATGCCGTTTAAAGCCCGGGACACTGTGGAATAGGACACACCGGCTGCCTTTGCAATATCCTTGATGGTAACAGCCATACCTTCTCCTTTATCTGCTGCGCCAGCGCAGCGTCTTTGTCCCGATACCGTCTCCTATGACTCAATCTGGTCGATGTGCTCTAATACCATCGCCTCGCCGTCCTGTCCCTGAATCTCTACATTATGCAGTACAAGGGTTTTTATATTGGCAGCAAAAAGTCCGGATCTGGTCATGGGCTCTACGCCCTCCATCATTGCCGGAACACCGGTCTGGGTCTCCGCAGCATAGTTTACCCGGACGTTGCTCATCTCTACTCTGCCGATCTTCTGCTCCGGGAGACCGTAGAAAAATGCTGCTGCCACATGGCAGTTGTCCGCCTGGATATTGCGGAAAGTCAGGGAACGGATATCCGGAGTCCGGTCATCTACCGGAAGTGCTTCCTTGGTCCTTACATACTCGGTATGTCCGTCCGGATCGCAGAAATAAAAGCTGTTGGCAACAAAGGGCGTCATTACATGGTCCATGTGAATATTGTCAAAAAGCACTCCCTCGATGATGGCGTCTTTTCCTCTTCCTCTTCGGGTTTTAATCCGCAGTCCACGGTCGGTATGCAGGAAAAGGCAGTCTTTTACGATCAGATTCTTTACGCCGCCTGCCATCTCGCTTCCGATCGTAACGGAACCATGGCCGTCCCGCATGCAGCACTGACGAATGGTAATATCCTCGGAAGGCGTACGGTACTTGGCTCCCATGTAAATCTTTCCGGATTTTACGGCAATGCAGTCATCTCCCAGAGAGAAATACACACCTGCAATCTCCAGATCCCTGCAGGACTCCGGATCCAGTCCGTCAGTATTGGGCGAATCCTTGGGATTCAATACAGACAGATCCAGGAAGCGCAGATGATTTGAGAAAAACGGATGGATGTTCCAGGAAGGACTGTTCTGCACCGTAATTCCCTGAACCACAATATTCTCACACTGATTTAAGAAAATCATCCTTGGCCGGAAGGCGATGTTCATCACTTTGGGATTGTTCCACCAGTTTCCTTCTTCTTTTCCGGCTTTTCCATCCAGAATACCCTCGCCGTAAAGCACTGCATTCTTTACATTTACACCGGTGATAATGGCAGAAAACATGGGAAGTGGATTTCCTTCCCAAGTTCCCAGGATATATTCTTTCTCCTCATCGTAACTCTGAACCGCCTCCGGGAAGATGGGGAACATGGTCCGGTCCGTATAAGCTTCCAGTACAGCACCCTTCTCCAGTTCAATTTTTACATCATCCTTTAAAAACAGGGAGGTTACCTTGTAAACGCCTTCCGGAATCAGCACCCGGCTGTCCTTGGGGCAGGCCATAATTGCCGCCTGGATAAAGGAGGTGTCATTGTTCACGCCATCGCCCTTTGCGCCGAAATCTCTGACATTCAGGGTAACAAACTCATAATCCGTGGTAAATACCGCCCAGGCCGCCGTCTCTTCTCCGTCCTTTATCTCTACGGTATACATAGTCTGCGGCTTCAATCCATACAGACTGAAGATCACGCGGTCCGTCTCCTTCGTCTTCACACCGTTTACATAGACATCGTATTTCTTTCCCATCTGGAAAATGCTTCCATCGATGCACTCAGCCACGGCGCATCTTGCGTTCTTATAAATAATATTTAATTTCATGATCGAAATCCCTTTCATGGCCGGTAAACATCCCCCTGCTCACGGATCTTCTCCAGGAGTCTGTGCATATTCGCCCGGAATATATCCTGAAGCCCCCGGTAATGTTCATAAATTTCCGGACTCATCTGGTTAATGGTATCAATCAGGTACATCAGATCCTGGATCTGAGAACAGTCTGCGTTCCGGAACTTCTCCACGATCTGAGCATAGTGGGCCTTCTTTTCCACCTTCGTATCCTGTTCCGTGTAAGCAGGCATCTCTGCCAGAGTCATCTGTGACAAATCGCTCACAGCTTTGCTCCTCCTTCCCTCGCTGCCCCGGATTCACCGGGAAACATCATAAGCCGCATGCACGCGCCCCTCCGGGGCACAGTCAGAATGCACTTCTGCACTGCCGGCGCCCCGCAGGATGCAAAGGTTTGCATGCCCGCAAAAAAAATTATGCACATTCGCCATTTGTAATCTCTTACATGAAGGTTTTTATGAGCAAATATGCATGTCCTTTTTTCGTATTTTTATCATACCATAGTAAAATCCCGGCGTCAATTATGCATTATGCATAGGTTTCTTTTAATATTTTGTCCACAATGTCCAATTCCTTTCCGTTTCCATTTATGATAAGCTAAATTTGCAGGCCAGGCATTGTATCCTGTCCCGCGGAAAAATACGAGAAGGAGCGCTATATCATGGATATTTTAGACCGCTATATTGACCAGCTTCTGGAAAAAAGCACCCCCCAGGCCCCCGTATGGAACCTGGAAAAGATCCGCGCCGGAAAAAAGCCTTCCTGGAACTATATGGATGGCTGTATGATCAAGGCGATCATCGAGCTGTATCATATTACAAAGAACGAAAAGTACCTGCAGTTTGCAGATGATTTTATCGATTACTTCGTAAATGATGACGGCTCCATTCAGTCTTATGACCCCAAAGAGTACAATCTGGATAATGTAAATGCCGGAAAGACATTATTTGACCTGTATCAGCTTACCGGTAAAGAGAAATACCGGAAAGCCATTGACACCGTATACAGCCAGCTGCAGGGACAGCCCCGCACCTCCACCGGAAATTTCTGGCATAAGATGATCTATCCCAACCAGATCTGGCTGGACGGCCTTTACATGGCCCAGCCTTTCTACATGCAGTACGAAGTCACCTACAATGACTGCAAAAACTGCGCCGATTCCTTTAACCAGTTTGAGAATGTATATAATCTCATGCGTGACACCCGCAACGGCCTGTACTACCACGCCTATGATGACTCCCGCCAGATGTTCTGGTGCGATAAGGTAACCGGTCTGTCTTCGAATTTCTGGCTCCGCGCCCTTGGCTGGTATGCCATGGCTCTGATCGACACCATGGAGATCATGCCGGAGTCTCTTTCCAAAGAGAAGGCCCGGCTGAATGCCATCTACAAGGAACTCATCGATTCCATGCTTCCTTACCAGGATGAAGAAACCGGCATGTGGTATCAGGTAGTAAACCGCGGCGGCATTAAGCCAAATTATCTGGAAACCTCCGGTTCCGCCATCTTCGCTTACGCGATCATGAAAAGCGTACGCTTAGGATTCCTGGATGAAAGCTATTTCCAGTACGGTGAAAAAGCATTCAGCGGCATCTGCAGAACCTATCTTTCCGAAGAAAACGGCGAACTGCAGTTAGGCGGCATCTGCCTGGTAGCCGGCCTTGGAAATAAGGAGATGCGGGAAGGTACCTTCGATTACTACATGAGAGAACCGATCGTAAAGAATGAAGCCAAGGGCGTAGCTCCCCTGATTCTGGCCTACATCGAGATCATGTTCCATAATGGCAAATAGCATTAACTTTTCAAAAAAAGGTGAGGCAAAACCGTTTTCCGGCGCTGCCTCACCTTTTATTGTATTCTGATAACTGTTCCGTTTTGTTTTATGATACCTCCGGTCCATTTCCCTCACCGGATCTTGTCTCTGGCCTGTTCCAGCTTTCCGAAATATGCCGTGTAAGCCTGGGTTGTGGACGTATCCGAATGGCCCAGCATTGCCTGAACAGCGTGAATGTCGGCGCCGTTGCGCAGAAGATGGGCTGCAAAGGAATGACGCAGACTGTGAGGAGTAATGTCGCTCTTGATGCCGGCCTTGTCCCCATAAAATTTAATAATTTTCCAGAATCCCTGCCGGCTCATAGGCAGGCCGCTGCAGTTAGTAAAAAGCCACTCCGACTCCCGTCCCTTTAAAAGGATGCCGCGGCTGTTCATCAGGTACTCCTGAAGTGCCTTTCTGGCGACTTTGCCGAAGGGAACCATCCGCTCTTTCTGCTGATCCCTGCAGGTAATAAATCCCACGTTCAGATTTACATCCTCAAGCTTCAGATGAACCAGCTCCGATACCCGTATTCCCGTAGCATACAAAAGTTCCAGCATAGCCTTATCCCGGATCTCCTTGGCATTCCTGCCGCAGGGCTGGGCCATCAGTGCCTCGATCTCCTCTACGGTCAGGATAACCGGCGCTTTCTTTTCGATCTTCGGCGCCTTTAATAATTCTGCCGGGTCTCTTTTAATGTTCCCCATGCTGAATTCGTAATGAAAAAAGGCTTTTATCGATGCCAGGACCCGGGATATGGTAGTTGTGGCCTTGCCTTCCCGCTCCAGATACAGTATGTAAGAATTCAGACTGGTTCTGGTCACTTTTGACACCTCGTAAATCCCCTGACCTTCCAGATATTCACACAGCTGCAGCAGATCACGTTGATAAGACACCTGCGTATTTCTGGATGTCTTCTTAACATCCTTTAAATATTCCACAAAGTTTGCTATTTCCCCTACCATAATCCATCCCTCATTACATCATTCCCGCCTGCCTTTCTTGACCCTTCTCCGGACAGCTGAAAGCATAGGAATTCTCCGCTCATGCGGAAAAGACCTATGCTCCTCTTTTTCATCACAAAACAGGCAAAATCAGACTGGTAACATACATTATATATACAAAATCCGATAAAATCAAACACATTTTTCCCACTTTTGCCTCATTTTTTTCTGATTTACATAAAAAATACAAGATGTTGCAGAGCCGCTGTTTTTCTTCTCAATATGTTGTAAATATTTTTTTTGCATCCTTAAAGGATTTTAAGGAAAAACGGGTTCCAGAAGGCCTCGGCCGCCGCCCCCAGTCCTAAAAATCCGGCTGCCAGAAAAGTGGGAAACACCCTCAGCCTGCGGTTTCCCGACAGTCCCCACCAGGCAAACAGACTCCAGACCGGAATATAAAAAAGGAACTGCGGAAAACAGGACAGCAAAAACACCGGCAGTCCAAACATTCCGTTTTCCAGCGTACACATGGTAATAACCCATCCCATGGAAAATCCTCCGTAAAGCGCCAGTACACAAAAAGCCGGAACAGCACAGACTGTGAGTCCCAGTATCCAGCCCAGCATCCCTTCCCCCAGCCTGCGCCGCAGAAGATAAAAAAACTTTTCTCCGTTTCCCGGCATCTGTCTCCACGCACTCTGCCCGACTCCCCAGCTGATCCATCCTTCTTCCAAGCCGGTCGTCCTGCTGTTTGGCCCTTCTGGTGAAAATGGCAGCCAGTTCCTGCCATACATCCAGTTTCCTGCCACTGTCCCCGCTGCCAGTCCCACAAAAAAACAGATCAGACAAAGCCGGAAGTTCCATCCAGCCTCTCTGTCCGGCCCCGGTTTTGCTCGTCTTACTGCGTTTCCGATATTCCACATAAAAAAGCCCCTGCAAGATCGTTTTCTGAAACAATCTATGCAGCGGGCTTTTATTTCATGATGGCGGCAGACAGGACCTCCCAAAGGCAGTTCTTTCCCGGCCCGTCTTTTCTTTTTGTCAGCTGCGGTACTTTCTGGCATAGGCCAGTATGGCAGCCATGGTCTTTGCATCTGTAATCTTTCCGGAAAAGATCATCTCTTCCAGGTCTTTCAGTTCCCATTCTTCTACCTGGATCACTTCATCTTCATCCAGATGCTGATGAGACGGCTTCAGATCCCTGGCAAGATAAATATCAATATGCTCGTCGCAGAAAGCGATTGTAGTATTCACACTGATTAAAAACTCCATGGATTCAGCCCGATATCCGGTCTCTTCCTCCAGTTCTCTGGCTGCACAGTCCAGAGTAGGCTCATCCGGGCTGTCCAGCTTCCCTGCCGGAATTTCCAGAGTAAAACGGTCCAGCGCATTCCGATACTGGCGGACCATAAGGATCTTCCCTTCCTCCGTCACCGGAATCACTGCCGCTGCTCCATCATGATGGATAAAGTCCCACCGGCACTCATGTCCGTTGGAAATCACCCGATCTTCATAAATCTTCAGAATCGTTCCCTGATACTTCAGTTCCCGGCCAAGGCGTACTACCGGCGGTTTTCCATTCTCAATACCAGCAGTGTGATCCGTTTTTGTTTCCATTTCTTTCCCCATCTTTTCCTCCTCTGCTTTCCGTTCCATACTCCATTCTCCTTCCGTCCTGCCTTTTATAAAGACCGGCACCGGTCATAGCAGGCATCCGTAGCCTTCATGATGGCATTGCGGAATCCCCACTGTTCCAGCGCTTCTACGGCTGCAATGGTAGTTCCTCCGGGAGAGCAAACCATGTCTTTCAGTTCTCCCGGATGCTTTCCGGTCTCCAAAACCATTTTGGCACTTCCCAAAACCGTCTGGGCTACCATCTCATAGGCATCCTTTCTGGAGAGGCCGCATTTTACCGCTCCGTCAGCCAGTGCTTCAATAAACATATAAACATAGGCTGGTGAACTTCCGCTGGCACATGCCACGGCATCCATCAGCCGCTCCTCCACCAGCTTCATTTTTCCAAAAGAACCAAAGAAGCCGGCAAGCATCGCTTTCTCCTCATCTGAAAAAGCGGATGCATCATAGCTGACACCTGTCATCCCCTCCCCCAAAAGAGCAGGGGTATTGGGCATGGCCCGCACATATCTCCGTTCGTCTCCAAGCATTTCCCGCAGATAATCAAGAGACTTTCCCGGAGCGATGGAAATCACAATCTGTCCGGAACATACCACCGTCCGGATCTCCTTTATCACAGCGCTGTAATACTGCGGCTTCACAGCCAAAACCAGATATTTAACTTTTCCTGCACACTCTGCATTATTCGATGTGCAGGCAACTCCCGTCTCCTGGCTCACACGCTCACACACCCTCGGGTCCGCATCCGTAAACAAAAGCTCCTCCGGCGAAAAACCATGGCCCAAAAGCCCTTTCATAATTGCCGATCCCATATTTCCCATACCAATAAAACCAATTGTCGCCATATTGTCCTCCTCTTTCCAAATGCGCCGCCAAATTTTCACGGGATAGCTGGAGCGCCTCCCGCCGGCCCATGAAGGATTGTTCAAAAAAACAAAAGAGACCGCAGAAATCATTCCTGCAGTCTCCCTTTTTTCATTTACCAGATGTATTACTTTGCATAGTCGGTAACCCTGGATTCCCGGATTACGTTTACTTTGATCTGACCTGGATATTCAAGATCATTTTCAATCCGCTTGGAAATGTCCCTTGCTAACAGAACCATATCGTCATCGCTGATCTGTTCCGGAACCACCATAACGCGGACCTCGCGTCCCGCCTGAATGGCAAAAGACTTATCCACTCCCTTAAAGGAGTTTGCAATATCTTCTAACTGCTTTAATCTGTTGGTATATGTTTCCAGAGTCTCCCTTCTGGCGCCTGGTCTGGCAGCAGATATGGTATCCGCCGCCTGCACAATACAGGCAATCAGACTCTGGGGTTCAACGTCACCATGATGGGCTTCCACTGCATTGATCACAACAGCAGATTCCCGATACTTCCGGCATAACTCAACGCCCAGCTGCACGTGAGTGCCTTCCTGTTCATGGTCAACGGATTTCCCAATGTCATGTAATAAGCCGGCCCGCTTAGCCACACGCACGTCCAATCCCAGCTCGCTGGCCAGCAAACCGGAAAGCTGAGCTACTTCTATGGAATGCTTCAGTGCGTTCTGACCATAACTGGTCCTGAATTTCATTTTTCCCAGAAGCTTTACCAGTTCGGGATGAATGCCGTGTACACCGGCTTCCAGTGTCGCAGTCTCTCCTTCTTCCCGCATCATGGTTTCTACTTCCTTCTGTGCCTTTTCTACCATTTCCTCGATCCTGGCCGGGTGGATTCGTCCGTCCACGATCAATCTCTCTAATGCAATTCTTGCTACTTCTCTTCGAATTGGATCAAATCCCGATAATACGACAGCTTCAGGCGTGTCATCAATGATCAGCTCTACACCGGTCATTGTCTCTAATGTACGAATATTCCGGCCCTCACGTCCGATAATCCGTCCTTTCATCTCATCGTTTGGAAGCTGTACGACGGATACCGTGGTCTCTGCCACATGATCAGCCGCACACCGCTGAATGGCGGTTACAATAAAGTCTTTTGCCTTTCGGTCAGCTTCTTCCTTGGCTTTGTTTTCCAGTTCCTTAACTAATTTTGCAGTATCGTGTTTTACATCGTCTTCAACAGATTTTAAAAGATATTCTTTTGCCTGTTCGGAGGTCAGTCCTGAAATTTTCTCCAGTTCCTGTATCCCCTTGTCATAAAGTGCATCTACTTCTGCACTTCTCTTATTCAGGGCATCCTCTCTCTGCTGTAAACCGGCTTCCCTCTTCTCAAGGGACTCTGCCTTCTTTTCTACGTTTTCTTCCTTGCTCAGTACGCGGCGTTCATAACGCTGAAGTTCTGCTCTTCTTTCCTTCGTTTCTTTTTCCAGCTCATTCTTAGTCTTCAATGACTCTTCTTTTGCTTCCAGGAGAGCTTCTCGCTTCTTTGTCTCTGCTACCTTTAACGCTTCGTCTATTATCTCCCTGGATTTTTCTTCTGCAGAACCAACCTTACTTTCGTAGGATTTTTTCTGATAAGAAGTGGCCACAACCCAGGTAATAGCTGCAACGATAATGCAAGCAACCAATACTATTAACGGTGACACAGGAGCACCTCCTTATTTAATTTTCATTGTACGAATACAACAGTATAAGTTTAAACGTTTTTCGGTATTATGTCAAGTATATAAACAAGTTTTCCGTTCTATTCGGACAATTTGAACAATACAGGAGAAACTCTCAGGAAATTCTGTGTTTCGACAAGAAGAGAAAGCACATCTCGCAGCAAAAATCTGCCTCCAGTCGGAGAGCACGTCCTCAGGAATACTGCACCTGTGCCCCTAATTCCTCCATGGCTTCCGAAATCTGTTCATAGGAATATCCGCGTCTGGCAAGCATAGCCGTCAGACGGGCATACTGCTTCCCGTCAAGGGGTTCACCCGGCCGAAAGCCCTTCTTTTCCAAAAGCTCTCGGATCTGTCCTCTCTCGTCCAGCGGATAGTCCTCTAAAAGCTGCTGAATCAAATCTCTGGAAAAGCCTTTCCTCTGCATCTGTACTGCCAGCTGTCTTCTGCTCTTTTTCTTTCCTTCCTGCTCAAGATAGCGGAGTGCATACGCCTCATCATCAATATAATGATATCTTTGGACCATGGCCAGGGCATCCTCCACCGCATCTTTCGGATATCCTTCCCTGGCAAGAAGCCGCCGGAGTTCCTGCTCCGTCTTATCAGAAACCTGCAGAGCTTTCAGAATCCGTTCTCTGGCCCTTGGCTTTAAAACCGTCTCCAAAAGCTCTGCAAAAACGGTCTCATCAAGAGGAGCCCCTTCCCGTATGCCGAAGCGTGAAAGATCACTTCCGTACAGAATGACGGCTTCTTCTTCATCCAGGACAACCCGGCTGCGCCTCTTATCAATAGCCGTTACGGATGTCACCAGCATCACTTATTCGATGCCTCATCCGTCATTCCGGGAACTTTGGATGCGCTTTTTACTTCTGCAGCGCCGGTTGCCGGTTCTTCGTCAATAAGGCCATAGCGAACGCGCACTTTATGCTCGATCTCATCACGCACCTGAGGATTATCGTGAAGATAAGTCTTGGCATTCTCGCGGCCCTGGCCGATCTTGGCGCCATTATAAGCGTACCATGCGCCGCTCTTTTCTACAATGTTCTCTTTTGCAGCCAGATCCAGAATATCACCGTCGGTGGAAATTCCCTTGCCGAACATGATGTCGAATTCTGCTTCCTTAAAAGGCGGTGCAATCTTGTTCTTCACAACCTTAACGCGGACGCGGTTTCCAATCACCTCGCCGCCCTGCTTCAGAGATTCAATCCGGCGCACATCCAGGCGGACGGAAGAATAGAACTTAAGAGCCCGGCCGCCGGTAGTTGTCTCGGGATTTCCGAACATAACGCCCACTTTTTCACGAAGCTGGTTAATAAAAATAACGATACAGTTGGACTTGCTGATCACAGCAGTCAGCTTCCGCAGAGCCTGGGACATAAGACGGGCCTGGAGTCCCACATGGGAATCTCCCATATCGCCGTCGATCTCTGCCTTGGGCACCAGTGCAGCCACCGAGTCCACAATCACGATATCGACTGCTCCGGAACGCACCATGGTTTCGGTAATCTCCAGAGCCTGTTCGCCGTTATCCGGCTGGGATATGTAAAGTTCATCAATGTTCACCCCGATATTACGGGCATAAACCGGGTCAAGGGCATGCTCTGCATCAATAAATCCGGCAATACCTCCCCTCTTCTGCACTTCGGCAACCATATGCAGCGCAACTGTGGTCTTACCGCTGGATTCCGGCCCGTAAATCTCCACGATCCTTCCCTTTGGCACGCCGCCCAGTCCCAGGGCAATATCCAGACTCAGGGACCCGGTAGGCACCGTCTCGATATTCATGTTCGCTCCGGAATCGCCCAGCTTCATCACCGAACCCTTTCCGTATGCTTTTTCTATCTGCGTAATCGCCGCATCCAGGGCTTTCAGCTTCTCTTCTCTCTCCATATTTCCCTCCATGTGAACAAATGTTCGTTTCTGTCTTCTGATTATAGTATAAATAAATCAGGAAGTCAACTGGTTCCGCAAACTTCTTCCTCTGCATTTAAGATACCATATTTTGGAAATTTTTTCAAGAACTTTCCCATATTTTTACATCACATGGTGTCAGAATCAAGCAGAGTGTCCCGTGAAATCAAAAACAGGCAGCTGCACAGACAGCCGCCCAAAACAAAACTATTCTCTGTTAACTGCCGCTGTATCAAAACACTGCAGACAGCTAATAGTAAAGATAATCAATTCCCAAAGTCAGACCGATACCCAGCACCGCACCGGCAAAAACCTGGAGGGGAGTATGACCTACGTACTCTTTCAGTTTCTCCTGAAGGACTTCTCCGTTCAGCTTCAGGGGATTCTCCAGAAGAATGGAATTTAAAAGTTTCGCCTGTTTCCCGGTCTCTCTGCGTACCCCCATTGCATCATACATGACGATCATGGCCAGCACAAAGCTGATGGCAAATTCAAAGGACCCTACACCGTAACAGATCCAGGATGCTGCGGTGAGGCTGCAGACGGTAGAAGAATGGGAACTGGGCATCCCGCCGGACCCAAAAAGCCGTTCTGCATTAAAGTTCTTATTCAGGACGCAGTCTATGATGGTTTTCAGCACCTGCGCCACCGTCCAGCCGATTACGGAACTTACCAAAACCTGATTCTCCAGAATTTCCTGCCAAATACTCATGTTATCCTACTTTCTGTCTTTCCTTAATCTTTCGATGCCGGCAGCCGGAACTTTATGCTCTCCGCAGCAGAAAATTCCACGCAAACCAGCTGCGCACCTGCAGAGCTGTCTCTGTCAGGCTGCAGAGCTTATCCGCATAAACAACAGCAAATCCCGCTCCCGTCCCCGGCGGAACAGGCGTAAGAGGCCACATATGCCGAAGGATGATATTGGCCTCCTCCGGCGACAGAGAAAAATATTTTTCTGCATTGCGCAAAGCGGTTCTGGGATGCGTAAATCCATGAAACCGCTCTCCCGTCTCCCTGCCGTGGGTGTGCCAGTCATAAAGAAACATGTCATGAAGAATCCCTGCCCTGGCCGCCTCCCGGCTATTCCACCCGAACTTTCTGCAGATACGGTAGCTTAAATACGATACCTGTATGCAGTGTGCCAGACAGGTGGTGCTTCCATGCTGAATGTAGTTTTCCATAGACTGCACCACCGGATGTTCCATCAGATCCCGGACACATTCCATATATTCTGTATCTTCCAGATATTTTTCCTGCTCCATCCACGTGGCATCGGCGGCCCAACGGGCCGCCGCTTTTCTCTCGTCCAGGCTTAATCTAACCAAATTTCCACCGTCCCTGATACTGTGCAACAGTCTGAACTGTTATGATGCAAAATCATCAATATCCGATCAGCCAGTCATATAACTCCTGATACTTCTTTGCAGAAGAATTCCAGGAGAAATCCTGAGCCATTCCACGATCAATGATCTTATTCCATTCGCGCTTCTTATCATAGTATACGTACTTTGCATAACGGATGCTGCCTAACATCTCGTGTGCATTGTAGTTGGCAAAAGAGAATCCGGTGCCGGTGCCTTCATACTCATTATAAGGCTGCACCGTATCCTTCAGGCCGCCGGTTTCCCGGACGATGGGCACTGTGCCGTAGCGCAGAGCAATCAGCTGACTTAAGCCGCAGGGCTCAAACAGCGAAGGCATCAGAAAAGCATCACAGGAAGCGTAAATCTTATGAGCCATGGCATCGGAATAATAAATCTGTGCCGATACCCGGTCATTATACTTCCAGTCATAATGGCGGAACATATTCTCGTACCGCTCATCTCCCGTACCCAGGACAACCAGCTGTACATCATCCGTACAGATCTCATCCATCACACACTGAATCAGATCCAGTCCCTTCTGATCCGTCAGACGGGAAACAATACCGATCATAAACTTGCGCTCATCCTGCTGCAGCCCCAGTTCTGCCTGAAGGGCTTTTTTATTTTTAATCTTTTCCTTACGGAAATTCTTGGCATTGTAATTCTGGGCGATGATGGTATCCGTCTCCGGATTAAACTCATCGTAGTCAATACCGTTTACGATACCGCGCAGGCTGTTGGATCTGGCACGCATCAGGCCGTCCAGTCCCTCACCGTAGAAAGGCATCTTGATTTCTTCTGCGTAAGTATTGCTTACTGTGGTAATGGCATCTGCAAACACAATGCCGCCCTTTAACATATTGCCATCCTTGTATGCTTCCAGTTTATCCGGTGTGAAATAGTAATCCGGAAGACCGGAGAGACGCTGGATGGTCTTAACATCCCATACACCCTGGAACTTCAGGTTATGAATGGTGATCACAGACTTCATGTTCCGGAAGAATTCACCTTCGTGGAACTTATCCTTCAAATGTACAGGAATCAGGCCTGTCTGCCAGTCATGGCAGTGCACCACATCCGGCTGAAATCCGATCACCGGCAGCGCTGACAGAGCCGCTTTGGAGAAGAATGCAAATTTCTCCAGGTCATTGTACCAGTCGCCATAAGGCTTTGACCCGCAGAAATAGCTTTCGTTATCAATAAAATAAAAGGTAATACCGTCATAAACATACTGCAGAATGCCTACATAACGGCTCTGGCCCAGATAATCCATGTAAAAATGGTTTACATACTGCATCTGGTTGCGCCATTCTTCCTTTATGCAAAGATATTTGGGAATCATAACCCGAACATCAAAATATTCCTTATCAAAACACTTGGGCAGCGAACCGACTACGTCTGCCAATCCCCCGGTTTTAATAAAGGGAACCGTTTCCGATGCTACAAACAATATCTTCTTCATGAAATAACCTCCCTTGCAACCATCTATACTTCCGATAAAAACCCATAGGTATAGTATACAATATTTTTCTAAATTTAGGAAGTCTTATCTCAAGAATTTCCCATTGCATTTTGACGATTTTTCACCGCTATTTTTGTCACATTCGTTTATAATCCAGCCGGATTTTGTCTGCAATCAGTGCGATAAATTCGGAATTTGTAGGCTTTCCTTTACCGTTGCTTACGGTATATCCGAAAAGTTCATTGATGGTTTCCATCCGTCCGCGACTCCAGGCTACTTCTATGGCATGACGAATGGCACGCTCTACCCGGCTGGCTGTGGTCTGATGCTTTTTGGCGATGGCCGGATACAGAATCTTCGTCACGGAAGACAGCATTTCATGGTCCTCCACAGAAAGAATAATAGCATCGCGCAGGTACTGATATCCCTTAATATGTGCCGGAATTCCGATTTCGTGCAGAATATGCGTAACATCATTTTCCAGATTCTGCTCCATGTACTCTTCTTTGTTGGCGTACGGTTTTACGGTACGGATTTCGCCGGGGACCGGTGTTTTCTCTCTGAGCCTTCCTACCCGCCTGACTTTATCCAGAATCACTTCTCTGGAAAAAGGCTTCATCACGTAATAATTTGCGCCCATGCGGAAGGCGTCTGCCGTCATATTTTCGCTTCCGGCAGCAGTTACCATGATGAATGCCGGCACTTTTTTCAGCCCATTGTTCCTGCGGACCTTTTCCATCACCGAAATTCCGTCCATTCTCGGCATAATGACGTCCAGCAGCACCACATCCGGATTGGTCCGGACAATCATATTATAAGCATCTTCGCCATTATCCGCTTTCCCCACAACCAAAAAGCCTTCCTCCGACTCCAAAATATCCTGTAATCTCCCCAGCGTCTGCGGGTTATCATCTGCAATCGCAATACTCAATTCTCCCATACACCTGCTCCTCCTTTATTTTCACAGTTACCATTGCTGCAATCTGTATTATAGACGGTGTAAAAACCGCTTCGCAACGAAATTCCACCGCAGAGTTCGACAAACCACCTCCCAAATACGACCGGTTTCGCCGGCATGTTTCCCTCTTTTTCCCGGGCTTTTCTTCTTTTAAATTTACGAAAAATTCCGGCTTTCTGTGACTTTTTTCCGGAGAAAAAAATTATTTTTCTCCTGTCCATTCTGCTGACAGAATATTTTGCCGGTATGACAATGGCATTCAGGCAGGCGCCGCCTCCACAGCCCATACCGCCTGCCAAAATGCCCCTTCAAACCGGATCCTCTTACACCGTTTTCCTTTTTCGTCTCCCGTTTTTTCTGCTTTCTGCCGTCATGCTGCCGCATAATCTGTCAAAAATCGTCACCGATTCCCTTTCTGATTTCCGGCCGCTAATGATCCAGCATGTTTTCAATAAAAATACCATACCCCTTGGCAGAATCCTGTACAAATACGTGAGTAACAGCTCCGATTAATTTGCCGTTCTGAATGATGGGACTTCCCGACATGCCCTGTACAACTCCTCCGGTAAGATTAAGAAGTTCTGGATCGGTAACTTCAAAAACAATGCTTTTCGTCCTGTGACTGCTGGAGTAATCCACCTTTTTTATCTCGATCTGATAGTCTTTTACCTCACCGGAAACGCTGCTTCTTAAAAGTGCCGGACCTGTAGCCACCTCCTGCCGGTAGCCCACAGGAATGGCTTCGCTGGCGATCCGGGAGCGCAGATTCTCCCCGGCAGTTCCGAAAACACCGGTTTCTGTATTGGCCTCAATCTCACCTAACTGGGTACCGGGGCTGTAATAGATCACACCGCTCATAACTCCAGGCGAACCGCTCTCGCCTTTTTCGATTCCCATGATCTGCGTCTCATAGAGAGCGCCGGTATCAATTTCCACCACATCGCCGGTATCCGTATCGCTGATTCCGTGCCCCAGGGCGCCGAAGTTTCCATCCAGATCCATATAGGTCATGGTACCGATTCCCTGGGTATCGTCCCGAACCCATGCACCCAGCTTGAAACTTCCGTCCTCGGTCTCTACCGGCGTCATGGATACTGTCATTTCCTCATCGCCCCGGCGGATTCCAAGGGTCACTCTGCTGCTTCCGGCCTGGTTTACCGCTTCCACCAGCTCTTCCTTATTTTCAAGTGACCGGCCATTGATTGTTTCAATATAATCACCGGAACGCAGAACGCCGTAGGCAGGTTCCACATTCATTCCGTCGAGTCCGGTGACCGAGCCTGTGCCAATGACCATGACGCCTTCTGCTTTCAGGTAAATGCCTACCGGAATGCCGCAGGGAATCACATAATTTTCATTTACCACATCCACCTGGACTTCTTTTACCTTTACTAACCCGAACAGCTTTACATCCATCTGGTAGCTTCCGGCCTCACGGCCCACCAGCTGAAAGGAGTCGGAACCGGAAATCCGGATCTTGTCTGCGGGAATATCCGAGGGATTTCCCAGCGAAACTTCCTCATCTTTCATTTCCAGCGTAGACGCAAACAAAAGCGGAAACCGCAGCTCCTCCCGGCGCCCTTCCACAATATTCAGGTGGTCCGGAAGAGTATTGTCCAGATAATAGCAGGAGAAGCCAAAAAAGAGCAGCGTCCCGCCAAAAACAGCCCTCCACATTTTTTTCCGCCGTTTTTTCCCGCCTCTGCTCCTTCCGCCCTCAGAGCAACAAAGTCCGCCTCCGGAGTCCGGGATTTCCTTCTGTTCCGTATCCTGCATTGCCTTACCTCCTCTGAAATACGCTGTCGATGTAACTATTCTTTCCATGAGCCTGTAAGCATATGCCTGATTCTTCCGGTGACGGGACTTCATTGAGCAATGTTTCCGTAAAATGACCTTTCCGTAAAAAATCCGGCAGAACGCAAAAGCCATGCGTTCCGCCGGACTGATTACGAAGTATCCCACAAGACGCGCCAGTGACGCGTCTTGTGGGATTCCCGTGCAAGACACAGACTGCTTACACGAGTAGTATTCTTCAAGTTGTTTTTTATACTCTGTCAAACTGAAACCAGATGCGACTTATTTTGACCTCTCTGCCAATTCTTTCATTTCACGGGCATTCTTAAGAACGGCATCTGTAATCTGGGCGCCGCCCAAAAGCCTGGCCAGTTCCCGGATGCTTTCTTCCTGCCCAAGTCTGCAAATCTGGGTCACGGTCTTTCCCTCACGGACCGATTTTTCGATTTCGAAATGGCAGTCTGCCATGGACGCAATCTGCGGCAGATGGGTGATGCAGATGACCTGGTGGGTTCTGGAAATTTCTTTCAGTTTTTCCGACACCTTTTGGGCTGTCCTGCCGCTGATTCCCGTATCAATCTCATCAAAGATCAGGGTGGGAATCTGATCGGTATCTGCCAGCACCGTCTTAATGGCCAGCATGATTCTGGACAATTCTCCTCCTGATGCCACCGCCCGCAGAGGCTTTACCGGCTCACCCGGGTTGGTGGAAATGAGGAATTCCGCCTCATCCCAGCCTTCCGATGTAAAATGATCCAGCTGCCTTACTTCCATAACGAACTGAACATCCAGAAAATTCAGATCCAGAAGGCTTTCCCGCATCCGTTCCGCCAGCCTGGCTGCTGCCTGGCTTCGGATCTCGGTCAGACGGCTGCAGTCCTTCCTGAGCTGCTTCTCCAGATCTGCTTTTTCTTTCTCCAGTCCAAGTCGGATCTGATCGAAATTCTCCAGCTCTTCCAGGCGCTTCTTTTTCTCCTCCAGGGCCTGAAAAACCGCCTCCACGGAATTGCCGTACCTGGACTGGATACTGTGGATGGTATCCAGCCGCTCTTCGATCTGCCGGAATTCCTCCGGATCGAAAACACAGTCAGCCATATAGGCCTGAATCCCATGGGCCAGATCATGAACCAGCGATTCCACATCGTAAGCCTGGTCCCGGATTCCCTTTAACTCCGGATCATATCCGGCAGCCTGATCCACTGCCCGAACTGCCCGGGACAAAGCATCGGTATCCAGAGCCTGGTAAGCTTCGGAAAGTTCTTCTGCAATCCGTCTGGCATGAGAAAGCTTCCGGTAGCGTGCCGCAAGTTCCTCCTCTTCTCCCTCCCGCAGAGCTGCCTCCTCAATACTCTGAATCTCAAAGCGGCAGAAATCCGCTTCCCGCAGACGCTCCTCCAGACCTCCCTCCATAGAAGAAAGCCGACTTTCCAGGGCCTGATACTGCCGGTACTCACCGGCAATCTTCTCCTTCCAGGACTCCGCCTCTGTGCGGCAGTAGGCATCCAGGATTTCCAGATGCTTATGAAGATGCAGAAGGGACTGATGCTCATGCTGTCCATGAATATCAATTAAAAGGCTGGTGGCCTGCTTAAGCTTCACTGCAGTCACCGTCTCATCATTAATCCTGGAAATACTCCGCGAAGGAAGAATCCGCCGGGACAGAATCAGCGTGCCGTCTTCCGGCACAGTGATATCAAGAGCTTCCAGTGCCTCTCTCTGCTCCTGGGAATCCACAGAAAAAAGCAGTTCTATGTAAGCGTTCTCCGCCCCCTGACGGATACTGTCTCTGGAGACCTTGCCCCCAAGAGCCATGTTCACCGAACCGATCAGTATGGACTTTCCCGCCCCCGTCTCTCCAGTAAGGATATTAAGCCCTTCCCCGAATTCGATCCTGGCCTGCTCAATGAGCGCCAGATTCTTTACCTGCAGTTCCAGAAGCATCCTTTTGTCCTCCTTATTATGTCTCCGCGGCGCTGCTATTTATGGATCAGTTTCCGTATCTTATCCATAACCAGGATCGTGTCATCTACGCTGCGCACCGCGCACATAATGGTGTCATCACCGGCAATACAGCCCACGATCTCATTAAAATGAATGGCATCCAGAGCGGCCGCCACCGCCATAGCCATGCCGGAGACCGTCTTGATCACCAGAATATTCTGTGCCATATCCATGCTGAGAAAACCGTCCTGGAGGATCCGGATGTATTTATCGCTGAAATTCCCATGGTTCTGCAGCACCATATAACGCTGCTTTCCGCTCTCTGAGGGTGCCTTTGTCAGCTTCAGTTCCCGGATGTCCCGGGAAACTGTGGCCTGTGTCACATTAAAACCGGCCTGATTCAGGTACTCTGCCAGTTCTTCCTGGGTTTCAATCTCATATTTTCCAATCAGTTCTACAATCTTGCTGTGACGCTCTACCTTCATCTTCTCCTACGCTCCGTTTCTTATGCATGATAATCGTTTCCATGACAAATTTTTCCTATATTCGTGTCATCTTGCTGCTGAGATTCTGCAGAAAAGACACCTTTTTAAGCTGCACTAACACCGTATCCAGCGGTGACTGGCAGATCAGGATCTGGTCCCCCGGGAAAAGAGGAACTGCCGGATTCCCATCGAAAGCCGCCATGTGTCCTGCTTCCTCCACCTGTACGGTAATCCGGTCATCGGCTCCTAAGACAATGCTCCTGGCATTCAAGGCATGGCAGCAAATGGGCGTAAGCACCATCACCCTGGCCTCGGGAGCTACAATGGGGCCTCCCGCCGAAAGATTATATGCGGTGGAACCAGTAGGCGTGGCAATGATCATGCCGTCTGCTGTGTAATTATTGAGAAATTCGCCGTTTACCATAATGCGGAAATGAAGGGCCTTTAAGGTATCCTTCCGGCTGATGACGATCTCATTCAGCGCAATATCCTGAAATACCGGGCGTCCACGCCTTAAGACCTGCCCGGAAAGCATCATCCTCTTTTCCAGGCCGTACCGGTCGTTTAAAAGAGCCTCCAGCATTTGGAAAAGTTCCTGGCCGCTGTTTGCCTGGGTAAGATATCCCAGATGCCCCCGGTTCACTCCAATAAAAGGAATGCCCCGTCCGGCCAGATCTCTGGCTGCCTGGATCAGCGTACCGTCTCCGCCGATGGTAATCACGCAGTCTGTATCCTCCGGTACCTGGTCCGGGTCTGTATAGCTGCTTTCCGACTTATCCAGACAGCAGGAAGCGCAGGAAGCGCCGTGCTGCTCCAGATAGGCCCGGATCTCCCGCTCCGTTTCCGCCGCGCCTTCTTTATCCCGGTTTGTCACAATGTAAAATGACTTCATGACTATCCCTCCAGATTTTGATGGGACTCCTCCACCACAGCCGCCGGGTCCACAAAGACGGCGTCCGAAGCCGGCACATCCCCGCCGCTCTGGAGATATAAAAGATACTCAATGTTTCCTTCCGGCCCGCGAATCGGCGAATATTCCAGATTCAGGATCTGAAAACCAGAGGCACAGGCAAAATCCATCACCATCCGGATCACTTCCAGATGAACCGACTTTTCCCGGACAACACCTTTTTTCCCCACCTTTTCCCGTCCGGCCTCAAACTGAGGCTTGATCAGACAGACAATGCGGCCGCCATCCCTAAGGAGGGCCTTCACCGGTCCCAGAACTTTGGTCAGAGAGATGAAGGACACATCAATGGATGCGAAATCAATGGGTTCCGGAATCTGTTCCGGCGTCACATAGCGGATATTCGTCTTTTCCATGCAGATCACACGGCTGTCATTCCGCAGTTTCCAGGCCAGCTGTCCATGGCCCACATCTACTGCATATACCTTTACCGCGCCGTTCTGCAGCATGCAGTCGGTGAAACCGCCGGTGGAAGATCCCACATCCATACAGACCTTGCCGTCCAGCAAAAGCCCGAATCGGCTCATGGCCTTTTCTAATTTCAGGCCGCCCCGGCTTACGTACTTTAAGGTGCTTCCCCGCACCTCCAGAGATACTGTATCCTCAAAAGCCGTTCCCGCCTTGTCCTCCTTCTGCCCGTCCACGTAGACGATGCCGGCCATAATCAATGCCTTGGCCTTCTCCCTGGACTCAGCCAGATTCCGCTTCACCAAAAGTACATCCAAACGTTCTTTCATCCAATCCTCCAAAATAACAATCCTGCGCAGCAGCGTCCTGCATTCTGTCTTTATTTGTAACTGTTCAGGACGGCGCATCTTCTTGCCCGGCCAGGGCCGGACAAGAAGCATCGGAGGTCCATCCGATGTGAAAACAGGTGCCACTGACATTTCCATGTTCCACATAAGTATCTGGAAGTCCCACCTGATAAACCTTTGTCCCCGGATGGCCCTCATAAATATATGACGCCACAGCCCGGCCGAAACCGCCCTGAAGCACATTTTCCTCCAGAGTCACTACCAGAGAATGGGTGTCCGCCAGATAATCCGCCAGTTCCCGGTCGAAGGGCTTTACAAAGCGGCCGTTTGCCAGACTGCAGAGAATCCCCCGCTTCTCCAGCTTCTCACAGATATGCTCTGCCGTGCTGACCATACTGCCTACTGCCAGAAGGGCAATCTTTGCTCCCTTTCCGCTGTGATCGATAAGAAGCTCGCCCTTTCCATATTCAATGGGCTGCCGGTATTCTTTCAGCCCCCGGTACGCCTCGCCTCTGGGATAACGGATGGCTGCCGGCCTGCCAAGCTTTAATCCGAATGCCAGCATATCCTCCAGCTCCCATCGGTTCTTTGGCGCCATCACCGTCATGTTAGGGATGCAGGTCAGATAGCTGTAATCAAAAATTCCCTGATGGGTCTCACCGTCGCTTCCCACCAGTCCGGCCCGGTCTACCGCAAAAAGTACAGGAAGTTCCTGGATGCAGACATCGTGAAGAATCTGGTCATATCCTCTCTGGAGGAAAGAAGAGTACACCGCCACCACCGGCTTTAATCCGGCAGCAGCCATGCCTGCCGCGCTGGTGACCGCATGAGCCTCTGCAATTCCCACGTCAAAAAAGCGGTCCGGAAACTCTTTTGCAAAAGCTTTAAGACCGGTCCCGTCAGGCATAGCTGCTGTCACAGCTACAATCTTCTCATCCTTCTGTGCCAGGCGGCAGAGCGCCCTGGAAAATACATCGGTATAAGAAGGATGCTCCTTTTTCTGCAGAGGCTTTCCCGTGGCAATATCAAAAGGATCTACACCATGAAACTTGGATGGATTCCTTTCTGCAGGCGCATATCCTTTTCCTTTTTTTGTAAGCACATGCACCAGCACTGCGTGATCCAGCCGCTTTGCCTCCAGAAGAGCGCGCTGTACCTTCCGGATATCATGGCCATCCACCGGTCCCAGATAAGTAATCCCCATATTTTCGAAAAGCATTCCGGGAATAAACAGCTGCTTGATGCCGTTTTTCGTCCGCTTGATCCGGTTAATCATCTGCTGGCCCCCGGGGATCCGCTCCAAGGCTCCGGCAACATTCTTTTTCAGGTCATTGTAGCCGTCACCGGTGCGCAGACCGTTTAAATAGCTGGACATTCCGCCTACGTTTTCCGAAATCGACATATTATTATCATTTAAGACAATAATAAAATTCCGCTTCATCCTGGCCGCATTGTTTAAGGCCTCATAGGCCATGCCGCCTGTAAGGGCGCCGTCTCCGATAATAGATACCACCGAATAATCCTCTCCCAGAAGATCACGGCCCTGGGCCAATCCAAGGCCCGCTGAAATAGATGTGGAACTGTGGCCCGTGTCAAAAGAATCATACGGACTTTCTTTCCGCTTGGGGAATCCGCTTAAACCGCCGTACTGGCGAAGCTCACAAAACAGATCCCTCCTGCCGCTTAAGATCTTATGCACATAAGACTGGTGGCCCACATCCCACACCACCTTGTCCTTTGGCAGGTCAAACGCCAGATACAGGGCAATGGTCAGTTCCACTACACCCAGATTAGAGGCCAGATGACCGCCGGTATGGCTGATCTTTTCCACTAAAAACGTCCGGATTTCCTGAGCCAGTGTCTCCAGCTGTTCTGTGCTCAGAGCCTTGATATCTTCCGGACTCTGTATTCGCTCTAACACCATAATCGCACCCTACTTTTCTCTGGTAATCAGCATCCGGATCAGCTGCTCCAGGAAGGTATCCTCCCGGTTCAGGGAATGCAGCTGGGAAATAGCCTCTTCCGAAAGCCGCTTTACCTCTTCTCTTGCCTCATCCAGACCTTTCAGGGTTACAAACGTGGTCTTTGCGTTCCGCTCATCGCTGCCTACCGGCTTCCCTAAAAGCTCCGGATCTCCCATTACATCCAGGATATCATCCTGGATCTGAAATGCAAGGCCCACATTTAAGGCAATTCGGGATATCTTTCCACAATCCTCTTCCTCTGTGCCGGCCAGTACCGCACCGATCAGCATAGACGCCTCCAGAAGGGCTCCGGTCTTTAAACGATAGATAAAATCCAGCTTATCCGCGGGAACGGGCTGGTTTGTCAATTCCACATCTACTACCTGGCCGCCGATCATGCCATAGATTCCCGTCTTTTCTGCCAGGATCCGGACAGCCTGCCCTACCCGGTAAGGATGTTCTGTTCCGGAAAAAGCATCGGAAGCCACAGAAAAAGCTTCCACAATCAGCGCATCTCCGGCCAGCACACCCATATCCTCACCGAAAGCGGCCCATGTACTCTTCTTTCCCCTGCGGTATTCGTCATTGTCCATGCAGGGAAGGTCATCATGGATCAGAGATGAGGTGTGGATCATCTCAATGGCCGCCATGAAATGCTCCAGTTCTTTCCTGGCACCGCCAAAGCCGAAAAGCCGGCCGGTCTCCAGCATAAGAAGGGGACGAATTCGCTTTCCTCCCGCATTCATACTGTAATTCATCGCTTTCATGATGGTCCGCTGAAAACCGGCTTCCTCCGGCAGATATCTCTTTATGATTTCTTCTGTTTCTTTTACGCGGTCCGCCAGCATCTCTTTAAATTCCGGCATTGTCCTCCCCCTCACTTAACACAATAATTTTCTTCTCTACCTGATCAATCTGATCCGAGCAGCTCTTTACCAATTTCATACCCTTCTCAAACCAGCGGAAAGATTCTTCCAATGAGCTTTCTGAGCTTTCCAGCTGCTCCAGAATATTCTCCAGCTCCGCAAAAGACTCCTCTATGGTCAGCACAGTCTCCTGGTCTGCTCCTTCTCTGCGCTCTTCCTTTTCTTCCATAATCTGACTCCTTCTCAATTTCCCCTAAAAATCCGAAAATCGCTCTGCAGCCTCCGCTCTGGCCTGAATCCGTCCGTCCCGGACACGGATCTCCAATGCATCTCCCCGCTTTATCTGGGAGACGCTGACAACACGCTTTCCCTGTCCGTCCATTAAAAATCCATAGCCGCCGCTGATCTTCTCCAGAGGCGATAATCCCTGCAGCCGGCCGGCCAGAATCTCCAGCCGGTGTTTCCGGTCCAGAAGCTTTTTGCGGACAGCCTCCTCCAGATCCTCCTCCAGCTTCATGATTCGCATCCGCCGGTCATTCAGCTGACGGACCGGATCCTTTACCTTTAACCGCAGGCGGTACTGCTCCAGACGGCCCTTCTCCCCGGCAAGACGCCGTACCTCAGCCTGCACCATGGCCTCCCGCAGCCCGCCGAGATCCGCCTGAAACTGCCGGTAATCAAACACTGCCAGTTCCGCAGCCGCTGACGGCGTGGGAGCTCTTAAATCCGCCACATAATCAGCAATGGTCACATCCGTCTCATGGCCGACTGCAGAAATCACCGGGGTTGCACACTCAAAAATCGCCTGGGCCACTTCTTCTTCATTGAAGGCCCACAAATCTTCGATAGAGCCGCCGCCCCGGCCCACGATCAGAACATCCAGTCCCATGGCATCCAATGTGCGGATTCCTTTCACGATGCTCTCTTTGGCGCCCTTTCCCTGAACCAGGGCAGGGTACAGGATCAGCTGAACATAAGGATTCCTTCTCTGGGAAATGTTCATAATATCCCGTACAGCAGCTCCAGTAGGCGCAGTCACGATTCCCACCGTCTTAGCATATCTGGGAATGGGCTGTTTATATTCCTCTGAAAACATGCCCATCTCCTGGAGTTCATTCCGCAGCCGGACAAACTCCATAAACAGCGCGCCCATGCCGTCCAAGCGGATCTCTCTGGCATACAGCTGGTACTTTCCGTCCCGCTCATACACATCCACAGAGCCGGTGGCCACCACCTGCTGCCCCTCTTTCAGCGGAAAAGAAAGGCCCATCCTCTGGCTGGCAAACATGACCGCAGACAATGCGCCCTTCCCGTCCTTCAGGGTAAAGTAAATATGTCCTGAGGTGTGGTATTTTACATTAGACACCTCGCCTTTTATGGAAATCCTGCTCAGTGCATAGTCCTGCACGAACATGTTCTTAATGTATGCATTTACCTGGGATACGGTATACACGCCGGCCATAGGCTACACCAGCTTTGCCAGGATCCCGTTAATGAACGCGGGCGCATCCTTTCCGCCGAAGCGTTTGGCCAGCTCCACCGCTTCATTGATGGCCACCTTCTCCGGAATGTCCGCATCATACTTCATCTCATACACTGCCAGACGAAGAATTGAAAGTTCCACACGGCCCATGCGCTTGGTCTTCCAGCCCTGGGCGATCTGGTCGATCTTTTCATCCAGTTCCGGAATCAGGCTGATGATGGTATTCACCCTGTCCTTAAGATACTGGCTGTCTTTCTCGTCCATATCCACCTGATGTACAATAATCTCGGCTCCCTCCGGGGTGGTATCCTCTTCTTCCGGCACAAGGAAATACTGCTCCAACTGATTCTGTGCCTCCTCCTTGGGATAAAAATCAGCACCAAACAGCATCTTAAAGCAATGCTCCCTTAACTCTCTTCTGGTCATGAATCGTTCCTCCTGAATCCTTCGTTCTCAATCTGCCGCCCGCAGCGTCCGGGCATCTGGACGTTTGGGCTTATTATAGCAAATTTGAAGAAGTTGTACAAGATTGAAAAAAACAGGATTCGGATTCCCCTCAAAATCCCGGCCTGCGGCATAAAATGCCTGTCTTACTTTCTTTTTATGAATGCTTATTTTCGTTAAATTTTTCCGTATTGTCTTTTTCTATTTTAGGTTGTTTTTTCGTCTCTTTTGTGGTATGATTAGAATAGATGGAAATATATGGTATTTTCTCCCCAGGCATCATTACTGCGGCAGCGTACATGCTGCCGATGCCCGCTGTGGATCCCCACTGATGCGCGCCAGGAAAGGCGGTTTTCTTATGAATGAAATCGGACATATTCTCGCTTCCGTTCCGGAACAAAAGGCCAATTATGACAATGTCGTAAAAAGCCTTCTGGCAAACCGACAGTTTCTGGCCCGGATTCTGAATCGGTTCATTCCGGAATTTACATCCTGCCAGCTGAATGACATTGAAAAATACTTTATTGAACCAGAAAGCGTATCCTTTTATCCGGCCCAGGAGTCATCCGGACGCAGCCGGATAGACGGTCTTTCCAACGAAGATCCCATTCCGGGCCTTAAGGCAGTCCAGTATGATATTCTTTTTCGTGCCGGCTTTCCAGACAGCGTTTATGCGCCGTCGGCCGCTTCCTCAGGCGCAGCCCCCGCTTCAGAACAGCCCCGGATCGGAATCTGCATCAATCTGGAAATCCAAAGCAACTATTACCCGGGATATCCCCTGGAAATGCGGGGATTCTATTATGCGGCCAGACGTCTGGCTGCCCAGCTAAGGCGCGGCTGCCCTGACAGTGATTACGGAAACCTGCAGAAAATTTATTCCATATGGCTCTGTACCGGGAACGTACCTGACAAGGAGGCAAACACTGCCACTTTTTATCACACCAGAAAGGAAGATCTGATTGGCAGCATAAACAAGGCTCCGAATATTTATGATTTAATGAATGTGATCCTGCTTCGGATCAACGATAGCGCAGCCATTGAGGACGCCACGCTCCGCATTCTGCAGATCGTCTGCAGCCGACAGATCCCAGGCCGCCAAAAGCTGCCGCTTCTGCGAAGCATGGGAATCCGTATTGACGAAGAAATCAGGGAGGGAATCGAACATATGTGTAATTTAAGTGATTGGATTGAGTCAGAAGCGAAAAAAGAAGGGCATTTGGCCGGACTTGAAGAAGGCCGTTTGACTGGCCTCCAAGAGGGCCGTCTGACCGGTCTCGAAGAGGGAAAAATCTTAATCATAAATCAGCTGATCCGCTCAGGACTCCTGGAAGAAAGCCAGGTACTTCCCTTACTAAAAATGTCCTCTCAGGAATTTCAGGAAAAAACGAAAAAATTTTCTCCGCTTTCCTGAAGGATTGCCAGCGAAACCATCATGACCGAAAAACAAATGCAGGATATTTCATAAATTCCGGCACCGCATCAGACATTTCCAGTACATGCCGTCTGTCCGGCGGCAGGACTTTCTGCGCAGGTCAAACCTGCTTTTACCTTTCGTTCACCTCTGACGCAGAAGCGGAGCGGAACCCAAAGATGGGTTTCGCCCCGCTTCTGTCATTTTTTACGTTTTCATATACCCGATGGAAGGAACGCTGCCGCCCTCAAAATCCGGCCGATCATTTTCTTTTATCTGGCATTCTCCATGTTTACTCCCGCGATTTTGATGTTTACATCCAAAACGGAGAGGCCCGTCATATTTTCAATGGCAGTTTTTACCCGCTCCTGCACCTTTTCGCAGACCTCAGGAATGTTATAGCCGTATTTTAAGTTCAGGGACAGGTCTACGGATACGTGCTCTTCTGTTACGTCTACCTTTACGCCTTTTGACAGATTCCGCATGCCAAGCTTTCCTACCAATTCATTGGTAATGTTCCCGGCCATGGAGTCCACGCCCTCAACTTCTGTAGCAGCCAGACCGGCAATAATAGCCACCACCTCGTCCGCGATCTGCACTTCTCCGATCTTTTCTTTTTCATATACTTTATGAGTGCTTCTGTTTTCTGCTTCTGTCACTGCGCTACCTCCTGTTTCCAAAATCAGATTTCAACTGTTTCCCCAATTATACCAGAAGATAAACGCTTTGGAAAGGTCATTCCGGATTTATTCCTCCAGATTGTTCCGGACTGCTCCTGATTATTCCTGCAGATTCAAAAGTGAAATCACGATCTGATCTGCAGAACGCTCGGTTTTCCTCTTGACAATATCTTCAATCTGCGCCCTCTGCTGGTCGGTAATGCTGGATGCATTGATTACCACATCCACCTGGTCCGAAGATACGCTGACCACGGGATCGGCAAAACCTCTGGCCATAAGGAGTGTCTCCGCTGCGTTTTCTTTTTCAGCAGTTTCCGTAAGTTCCAGCATATCCTGAATCGCCTGCTGTTTTGCCGCTTCTTCGATGCCGGTGCTGTTTATGATGCTCATCAGGGATTCCTTGTTCTTTGCTCTTACCTGTTCCCGGTTCAGCTGGACGCTGGCTATGTAGTCCGTTACGCTCATGCCGCTGGTCAGTACTGCTTCTCCTGGATTATCCAAACCGGTCTGCGCAGATTCCCCGTCTTCCCCTGTGCCTGTACCTTCTGTTTCCGTTCCCTCTGCAGCCGCCAGCTGTTCTCCGCTTCCATCAGGGACTGCCCCCTCGGCTTCTTTTACGGTTTCGGCTGCGGCTCCATCCAGTTCTGCGGTACCGGCCTCTTCCATAACCTCTGCTTCTTCTGCCATGGCAGCCTCTTGGGCTTCCTCATCCAGAATGTCTGCATCCAGACTGTCGATTTCCGCAAGAGTCTCCCCATAATATTCACTGGCCTGGTTTTCTGCCAGAACATCTTCATCCGATATCTCCAGGATTCCGGCCTCGTATACCTGGCTTCCTGCCGCCAGTTCCTGTTTTCCTGCATAATTCAGATATCCGGCAGCCGCAATCATCACAGCCAGAGCCGTGATAATGACCTGGTTGCGACGGAACAGCTTCTTCATGTTTAAATCCTTTTTCGGTTTCATGATCCTCGCTCCTTTACTCCACCCGCTTTAATACTTCCATTGTATTGCGGACCACAGAAGATTATGACGGTCTGCCAAAAAGATGAACGGATTTCAATTTTCATTCCGCTTAAGCACCTTGATCTTGTGGGCAGGAAGGCCGAATAATGCTTCCATGGCTTCGGTGATTTCATTCTGTACTGCAGGCGTGCCGCCTCCCTGGGCACTGATGACAATTCCAGATACCTCCGGGTACAGTTCCGTCTCCAGAAGCGCCTCTTCCTGTCCGCTTCCCACAATCACTGTACTGGACTCCATCTGCTGCTCTTCGATATCCCTGGTTCCTCCCGATGAATCCTGCTCCTTTGTGGAGGACAAGGAATTTTTATCATCGGTCTGATAAATCTTCTGGCCTGAAGACTTTAAAAGAATCATGACATCCACCTGGCCTACCCCCTCAACCTGGGACAAAACCTCCTTTACCCGTGCTTCCAGCTGCTGTTCATAGGCGGCCGCAAAAAATATGCCTTCAGAATTCGTGTTACTGTCTCCTGCCGCACCGCTGCTGTCATTTTCTTCCTCTCCATCCAGGATACCGGACCAGAAATCGGATGTATTGCCCTGTGCTGCAGCGCCAGCCTGACCGGCACTGTTTTTTTGAAGGTTTCCATTATAACTGTCACCATCCTTTTCCTGGGCCGGATTCCCGGAAACCCGGTTTTCCCCGCTTTTTTCACCGCCGGCCGGCGCCGCCAGAATCATCAGGATCAGCCCGGCACAAAGCAGGATGATCCAGTTTCCCTTAGTCATCCTGCCACGTAATCCGGATATTTTCTTCTTCCAGTCCATAATAAACTGCCAGCCTCCTCTGGAATCCATACATCGCCTCCTGTTCTTTCTGGCGGATCAGACGTTCTTCTCTGCTCTGCGTCTCAGGCGCCGCTCTCTCCGCCTGGGAATTTCCGCTTCCTCCCAAAGTGTCCTCTCCTCCCACCTGGATTCGCACCGGCTCCACGCTTTCCGGCGTATTTTCCCCTTCTTTTGAGGTCTCCTGCCCATTTTCCGGTTCAGAAGTTTCCGTCCTGCCGGGCAATCCGGTATCCTCTGCCATTCCTGCATCCTTTCCTCCTCTTTCCAGAACTAATGAAAGCCCTTTTACCTGTCCGAATTTTTCATTCTCCGGATCCGATTCAATTACTGCGCGGGCCTCTTTGCACACCAGTCCGGCATCAAATGCCATTCTTTTTATATCCTGGGCCACCGCTGCCTCATACTGAATGATCACCTGCTGCGTCCGCTCTTTTTCCATCCCCCAGAGCCTGGACTCAAATTCACTGGTATCCTGTTTTAGACGGATCTTTTCATAAGCATATGCCATCTTCTCCTCCAGCCCCAACCCTCCGCTTAATGGCCGGATCACCAGAAGGATAAAAACAGCCCCGGTAAAAAGGCGGATATACCTGTCATATTTCCCATTGGGAATGAGATTGGAAAGAAGGCTCACCAAAATCAGGTAATAGGCCAGACTTTTCACCCACTGAAATACAGCCTCCATCTGCTCCCCTCCCTTATACAGCCCTTTTTCACAGGGTCTTTTCCAAAATCTTCAGCCGCCGAAATATACCGTATTGGTTGCGCTGCATACAATGCCGATGGTTACCGCAAAAAACAAAACCTGAGCCGTCACAATGCCAAGAAGCAGCTGGTGCGCCTTTCCCATGCCCTCTGCACAGGCCGTAAGCCTTTTATCGCACACCGGCTCCATCAGCGCCGCTGCTGCCCGGTACAAAATCATAAAGATCATAAGCTTTACCACCGGCGCTGCCGCAAGAATCACCATTGCCGCCACCGCTCCGCCTCCAATGGTATTCTTCACCAAAACGCCGGAACCCACAGATACCTGAAGTATGGCCTCCGCCCCGGCCCCGACCCCCGGAATTACAGAAACCGCCTTCTGGATCCCAGCCCGTTTTACGCTGTCCGCAAAAGGCAGAATCATGGTCTGGATCATCTGCAGCCCCAGAAAAATGCTGGTTACGGTTTTCAGGGCCCATCGGATGCCCGACTCCACACCGCCTGTAAGGCGGGTAATAAACGGCTCCCTGGAAAGATTCCCTGCCAGCACCAGAAGCACGTACACTTTGACCATAGGAAGAAGAACCGTCCCGCAAAGAAAATCTGCAGCTCCTACGCCTGCCAGTACGCTGCTGTACATTGCCGCCGCAGAAATGCTTCCGCCTGCAAAGGCTACTGCCAGAAAAAAGGAGGGAAGAAGGACACGCATAAAATCAAAAATACTGTCTGCCACATTGGATGCAGTATCCATACTTGTAAAAAACCCAGCGGTCAGACAGATAAACACAAGAAGATATGTAATAAAAAATCCGGTTTCTGCTACCCGGCTTGACGGAAATACAGCCGCTGCCTGAGAAAAGACGGCGCCCAGAACTCCCAGCGCTGCAGCCTGTGCCAGAAAACGGACGCTGCGGGAATTCTCTGTGAGCAGTCCATATCTGGCAGCTTCCAGCAGGCGGGAAAGGGCCTGTTTCCAGTCACCTTCCAGAAGTTCTTTCATCAGATCCGTAAAGGAAAGCTCTCCTGCCGTCTGCTGCCGGTTCAAAAACTGCTGGATCTTTTCCAGCCCCAGGTCCGGCATCTGCGAAAACAGTTCTCCTTCCGTCTGCATATCCTCTTCTTCCCGGATTAAAGCTCCCACCGAATCGAAAGTTTCTCTCCGGCCAAGATCTGCCTCACTTCCAAAGGCATCTGCCGGATGGACCCACAGCAAGATAAAAAGACTCCAGACTGCCGCTGCCTTTTTCCATCCTCTCATAACCGCCTCCTTCCCTTTCCGCTACGATGCCAGAAAACTTTCCAGAGTCTGAAGCAGTGCAAGCACCACAGGGGCACTGACGGCCAGGATGGACAGTTTGCCGAATATTTCAATCTGACTTCCCAGAAAGCTGCAGCCGCTGTCCTTGCAGATGCCTGACGCGAACTCGCCGATATAGGTAATTCCCACCATCTTCATCAATGTGGCAAAATAAACGTTATCCAGCCGTATGGCCTCCTGGATCTGACCGATCACATGGATAATGCTGTCCAGCTTCTGGATTCCGTAAAAAAAGATAAACATACCAGCCGCTGCCGCCAGAAAAAATCCGTATTCTGCCTTGACCCCCTTCATCAAAGAAGCCAGCAGAACAGCCGCCGTCCCGACAGCTGCAATCGTGACAATACTCACTCCGCCTCCCGCCTTTCGGTCCTGCCGCCTGCCAGACGGCAGATATTCAGAGGGAAAACAAACTTTTCATGGTTTCGAAAAGTTCGTAAATATAAGGGATCATCCAGAACAGCACAAGCACAAGACCTGCCAGACTGGTAAGAAAGGCCTGTTCATCCCGGCCGCTGTGCTTTAACACCTGACAGATTACGGACACCAGAATGCCCACTGCCGCTATCCGAAAAATCAAACTTACCCCCATACGTCCCCCACTTTCCATTTACGCGGCGTTTCCGCCGTTCTCTCTGCCAATGCCTCCGTCATCAATGCCGCTGTGCCGATGCCATTTCTGTCAGCACCGCTCCTCTTAAAGCAAGGCCACCGTCAGAAAGAGCCCTCCCATAATTCCCAGGCTGGTATACAGCTTCGTCCGCTCCTTTAAATGGCAGCGAAGATAACCGATCTGTTCGTCCAGCTGTTCCAGATATAAAAGAAGATTCCGCTCCTGCATGGTCAAGTCCAGATATCCCAGGTGATCGCCCAGATTCTTCAGGGCCTTCTTATCCTCTTCGGTAAGAGGCGAGATCTTAAGGGCCTCCATTTCCTCCCGCCATATCTGACAGAAGGCTTCCCCCTCCTGTCTGTCGATACGTCCCGCCACAGAAAGGAAAAAAAGAGGGAGCTTGCGCAGTCCTCTTTCTCCTTCCGCCTGCAGGCAGCGCTGTCCTACCCGGTCAAGTGCCTCATTCAATGCCGTATGTCCGTAAAGAATTTCTCCCTTTAAAAAATAAATCATCTGCCGAAGCTGCTCCAGCCACCGAAGCCGCATCCGCCACTGCCATGCCGTCTGGAATCCCAGCGAAGTACAGCTGAGCACTACCAGACCGGCGCCTATCCAGCGCATATTCCCTCCTCCTGCCTTTTTCCAAAGACTACGCTTCCCCTTTCATCCAGAATCTGCCGGATCTGCCCAGGCCTTCCATGACTTTCCAGAATGATAAACCGCGAAAAAACCCCCTCCTCTACCAGTTCCCCCAGAACCGGCTTTTTTCGGATATCTTCCAGGCTGCAGCCGTGTACCGTGGCCAAAAGACGGCATCCGCAGTTTTTTCCATACCGCAAAGCTTCCAGATCCTCCAGCCCTCCGATTTCATCAACCGCCACCACCTGAGGAGACATGCTGCGGATCAGCATCATGATCCCCTGTGCCTTGGGGCATGCATCCAGCACATCCGTGCGGATTCCCAGATCGTTCTGGGGCTTTCCCTGGCAGCAGGCGCCCAGCTCAGAACGTTCGTCTGCCACTCCTACGGTCAGACCAGATTCCTCTTCATCTTTCTGCATTCCCGTCTGAAGCGCCTCAATCCGGCTCCCATCCAGCCAGCCCTCTCCCGGTGCTGCCGTTTTCTTTTTCCCATTGGAAATCTGGCGGATCAGATCCCGCAGAAGCGTGGTTTTCCCGCACCTTGGCGGAGAGATGATCAGGGAAGAGCAAAACTCTCCCTTCTGAAAAAGCCAGGGACGCACTTCGTCTGCACATCCCGGAATCTGCCGGGCGATCCGCACATTTAAAAATGAAATATTTCTAAGAGTCTTTACCCGGCTCCCCTCCAGGACTGCCTGTCCGGCCAATCCCACCCGGTGTCCGCCGGGTATCGTCAAAAATCCCTGCCGCAGTTCCTCATCGAAGGCATACATGGAATACCGGCTCATATATTCCAGGGTATCCCGGATATCCTCCGGCGTAATAATACTGCAGGAGATTCCGGAATCATAACTGCTGAGGGGACGCCATTTCCGGGGCTGTCCATCTCCCAGGCACCAGTCTTTCCCCTCTGCCCGCATCAAAAGCGGCATTCCTGCCCGAAGGCGGATCTCCTCTGCCCAAAAATCGCCGGTCCGCGCACTCCGCAGTTCTTCCCGCAGCTTCTGTGGGAAAATCCGTATGACCTGCTCCATCTCATCCATTGCATTCCTTCCGCTGTCTCTTCTCTCTCCTTCCATAGCTTCGTCCCTCCCTTTACCGGAAATATATGGACAGCCGGGGATTTTTATTCCTGTTTTTCTTTCGTTCTGCTCCTCAAAAAAAGCCACCGATGACAGGCTTCTCTTCCTGCCGCCGATGGCTTTCTTATTTGAAATCTATTTATTTGTGATACGGTTCTTTGTTTATGATACGGTAGCTGCGGTAAATCTGCTCCAGCAGCACCACCCGCATCAGCTGATGGGGAAAGGTCATCTTTGAAAAACTCAGCTGGTAATCGGCCCTGGAAAGGACCGCGTCTGACAGTCCCAGGGAACCGCCGATCACAAAGGCGATCTGGCTGATCCCCTTTACCCCAAGCTTCTCGATCATTCCGGCCAGTTCCTCGGAATCCAGCATCTGCCCCTTGATGGCCAGAGCAATCACGTAAGCGTCCGGCCGAAGCTTTGCCAGGATCCGCTCGCCTTCCCGTTCCCGGATCTGCTGCTCCAGGGCAGCACCGGCGCCGTCCGGCGTCTTTTCATCCTGCACCTGGATGATCTCCAGCCTGCAGTAGCGGCTCAGGCGCTTGCTGTATTCAGCAATGGCATCCAGCCAGTACTTTTCTTTTATTTTTCCTACGGTAATCAGGATAATCTTCATTCTGAAAACTCCAGTATCATATCATACCAGACTGCCCCGCCATGAACAGACCGGGACACCCCCAGGTTCCGATATCCAAACTGCTCATAAAAGGGGATCAGCCGCTCTTTACAGGTAAGGATAAGGCCCTTCCTGCCCTTATTCCGGGCCTGTTGGATCAGTGCCTTCATCAGTGCCGATGCCACGCCATGCCCCTGATGTTCGGGAAGCACATCCAGTCCGAAGATGGCCTGATATGCCCCTGCCGGCTCATGACAGGATGTATCCTCAAACATAAAATCCTCTATGGTCCTGCGGCTGGTAGCGCATCCGTTAATAAAACCGATCAGGCTGCCGTCCTTTTCTGCAGCCAGGAAACATTCCGGAAACCTTCGGATCCGGTCCTGTATGGCCTCCATGCCTGCAGCTTCCTGAGGCGGGAAACAGCGCATCTCGATCTGCCCCACAGCTTCTGCATCCTCCAGCCCCACATTTCGAATTCTGTCATACCATTTCATCTGTTTGGTCTCTCCGTATTCTGTATTTTCATCTTATCTAGCTATTTCACCCGGAAATAATAGCCAACGCCCCACTTTGTATGCACGTACCGGGGATCGCTGGGGCTGGGCTCGATCTTTTCCCGCAGCCTTCTTACATGCACATCCACTGTACGGACATCTCCCGTATCCAGCGCCTTATTCCCCCAGACCAGAGTAAGGAGGGATTCTCTGCTGTAGACTTTATTGGGATGGCAGACCAGAAGCTCCAGAAGGTCGAATTCCTTTGCCGTCAGATTGATCTCCCTGTCGGCAATGAACACTCTTCTGCCCTCCACATCCAGCTTTAAGTCCCCGGCAGTCACTACCTTGTTCTCCGGCTCAGCCGCCTTTTTGTTCTTCTTTGCGCTGCGGCGCATAATGGCCTTGATCCGCGCTTTTACCTCCAGAATATTAAAGGGCTTGGTGATATAATCATCGGCCCCGTACTCAAGTCCCAGTATCTTATCCATGTCTCCGCCCTTGGCAGTCAGCATAATGATCGGCATCTCGGAAAATTCCCGGATAGCCTGGCATACTTCAATCCCGTCCCGTTTGGGAAGCATCACATCCAGAAGAACCATGTCATATTCTGTTGCTTTTGCTTTCTCAATGGCTTCTTCCCCATCATAAGCGCAGTCTACCTCGAATCCGTCCTGCTCCAGGCTGAACCGGATTCCCTTTACAATTAATTTCTCGTCATCCACAACTAATACTCTGGCCATCTTACACCTCTATCTCCACACCTATACCGTGATATCGTCTTTAATTTTGGCAAATGCCGCTTCTTTAATTCCGGATACCTGCATGATATCCTCTATCTGCCGGAAAGGGCCGTGCTCCTGGCGGTACGCAATAATATCCTCCGCCCTGACTTCTCCAATCCCGGTAAGGGTCATCAGCTGATCCTTGGTAGCTGTATTAATATTTACTTTCTCAGAAACCGTCTCTTTCTGCTGACTGCTTCCTCCCTCATCTGCCTCCCAGGCCCCAGCTGACTGGGCTTCCTCTTTTGTAAGAACAGTGATCTTCATGCCGTCTGCAATAAGGGCTGCAAGGTTCAGATACCCCTCATCTGCCTCCGGAAGAAACCCTCCGGCTGCCTCCACCGCCTGGTAAATACGGCTGCCTTCTTCCAGTTCATAGACGCCGGGATGCCAAACCGCGCCGCTTATATGTACAAAACACATCGTTTTCGTTTCTTCCCGGCTATCCTGCGGCCCGGTCTCCTCCGTTTCTTCCTCCTGGGTCTGAACTTCATCTGTCTCCCCAGGCGCAGAATCGGAAGGGCCATCCTGTACCGACGGCCCTTCTCCCGAAAGGATCAAGGTTTCTTCCTGTATTCCATAAAAGCCTCCCTCTTCCCGGTGGGAACAGCTGTAGCAGATACCTGCTGACAGCATAAGGGCGGCAGTAATTATGGCTTTCATCCATTTTAATCGTAAATATTTCATGGCATCCTCCTTATGGGATACCATTTCAGCCTGTAATAATATTCTACTAGGACTGTTCAGGAAAAACAAGTCTTAAATTCCTGCATTTTTCTTAAGAAAGCCCGTGCTTTTTCGTCATTTTTGCAGGCGTGAAACTGCAGCCCTCTTTGGTGCAGAACCTGCCCATCTTCCTGCATAGACCTGTGTGCCCCTGGGCACATCAAGACCGTTTAAACAGGATAATTCCGGCAATGGCAATCAGAGCCCCTGCCGCCTTCTGCCACTGAAATCCTGCTTTCTCCGTGCCGAACAGTCCAAGCAGTTCGATTCCATAAGCTACCACAATCTGCGAAACCACAATAAGAAGCGCCGACTGGGCCGGTCCCAGACTGTCTACGCTGCGGATCACTGTGTAAGTGATCAGAGCCCCCAGAATTCCACCTAAAAGCATGTACCTGGGTTCCACCTGCCAGAGAGCCCCCACCGGCTGCCGCCCCTGAAAAAACCACATGATCACACAGACAATCAGGGCAGACAGCTGGACCCAGCCTGCCGCCGTCCATATGCTGCTCTGTTTCGTCACCTCCGTGTTCATCACTCCCTGTACGCTCATCAGCGCACCGGAGATCAGCGCAATGATAATTCCCATTTTCTCCATTTCTCCTTTCCCGGCTGTAGCTTTCCGGCCTTTTGTCTTATTTTGCGTACAAAACCGTAATTTAATTCAATCTCTGCAGCTGCCCCTTTCATATTGGTAACTGTTCAGGACGGCGCATCTTCTTGCCCGGCCATGGCCGGACAAGAAGCATCGGATGTCCATCCGATGTGAAAACAGGTGCAAAAGCATGCTTATAAGCAAGCTTAACGCCTGTTTTTGCACCTGTTTTCCCGCCCCTGACAGAAGCGGAGTATGCACGCCTCTTTTGCCAGGTCATGGAAATCTGTGACAGATATCAGGTTCCCTGTATCTGCCATACGTATATACAGACAGCGAAAGATGCCGGATGCCGGCAGATTCATCTTCCGCTGCCTCTGTTAAAATCCCTTTCTGCCTCCGGAAAACTGGAAGGCTTTGATACCATCGGCGTCTCGGTCCATTCTGCGGCCGAAGCTGCTGACGCAGAAAAACTGGGCGCCGCTTATGTGACTGCCGGCCACATCTTCCAGACCGACTGCAAGAAAGGCCTGCCGCCCAGAGGCCTGAAATTTCTTAAAGAAGTCTGCCACAGCGTCCGTATCCCCGTATACGGCATCGGCGGTATCCGGGCCGATAAAGAACAGCTGGAGCTCCTAAAGGAAAACGGCGCTGCCGGCGGCTGCATTATGTCCGGCATGATGCGGATCTAGGAAAACCAAATCTTACCCGCGCCGCCTTGCTGCTGCCTGCACCAGATGGAGAGCCAGCACTGCTGTGGTCACCGCTCCAACGCCGCCCGGCACGGGAGTGGCCATAGATGCCGTTTCCTGGATGGAATCAAAGTCCACATCACCGCAGAGTTTTCCATTCTCATCCACATTGATCCCCACATCGATTACTGCCGCCCCATCGCCCACGTAACTTTGATCCAGCATCTTGGCCTTTCCGGCGGCAGCCACCAGGATCTGCGCGTTCCTGCAGGTGCCTTTCAAGTCTTCTGTTTTCGTGTGGCAGATGGTGACAGTGGCATTTTCCTTTACAAACAGCATGGCCAGGGGCTTTCCCACCACCATGCTGCGGCCTACAATGGCAACCCGCTTCCCGGTTATGGGAATCTGATTCGCCTTCAGTACCTGGATCACCGCCTCTGCCGTACAGGGAGCAAAGCCGGTATCGTCTCCGGCAAAAACTTTGGCGATGTTTTCCGGCGAGATGCCGTCCAGGTCTTTGGCCGGGTCAATCAGTCTCTCGATCTCTTTTTCATTGATCTGCCGCGGCAGGGGGCGCAGAAGAAGGATTCCGTCAATCTGGGAATTTTCATTAATTTTCTGAAATTCTTTCCTGAATTCTTCGTGGCTGATATCCCCCGGGAATACGAAAGATTCCCAGGCCAGCCCGAAGTTTTCCATCTTCTTTTTCGCGCCCTTTTCATAGGAAATATCATCAGGCTTTTCTCCTACCCGGACAATCGCCAACCGGGGCACAGCGCCGCCAAGTTCCTTTGCCGTCCTGCTTACCTCATCCTTAATCCTGGCAGACACCTCTGCGCCTTTTAATATAATCATTCTGCTTTGTCCTCCTTATCCGGCTCCCATCGAACTTTCAGGCTTTCAGTCCCTGCCGGACCTTATGATAAATCGCATCAGCCAGGCAGCTTCCCTTTTCCACCATCTGATCTGCGTAAGTATTCAGCTCATCTGCCTTTTCCCGGTCTTTCATGGATTTTGTGTTGATGTACACATTCATCACCGCCCCCAAAAGAGCGGCCCGGATCAACTGCACACCGACCCCCACATCACTGACCGCCATACGGCTCCCTTTTTCGCACAGTTCCTCTAAGATCTCCAGAGCCTCCATGGACTTTTCCATAATAGAGATAGGAACCAGGCTGGCCGCCAGAAGATTCTCCTCCATAAGCCGGTCTTTTGTTTTCTTTTCTTCCTCAGTGCCGTAAGGAAGGCTGTAGCAGGCAGCCAGAGGAGCAAAGACCTCCTCATCCGCCTTTGCAAGCCTCACAAATTCCCGGCGCAGAGATTCCAGCTGTTCTCTCCAGTCCGTCATCTCCTCTTCCACATCGGCGTATCGCTTTTTGCCGATGGTCAGGTTCGTTACCATCCCTCCCAGCGCGGCGCCGATGGCTCCTGCCAGAGCAGAAGCGCCGCCGCCGCCGGGAACGGGGGCCTTGGAGGCCAGGGTCTCCAAAAATTCCTGTATGGTATTTAATTCTGTCATACGTTCCCCTTTTCCTGCGTTTCTTCTATGGCTTTTCTCAACTTCTCCGCCATCTCATCCACATGTTCCTTCCTTATTATCAGCGGCGGAACAAAGCGGATCACCTTGTTTCCTGCAGTGATCAGCACCAGCTTCTGCTTAAGCAGAGCGTTGGATACAATGGGGCCTACCGGAACGGAAAATTCAAGTCCCTGGATCAGGCCCATTCCCCGGTGATCGCAGATCTGCGGAAAGCTTTTCTTTAATTCCTCCAGCTTCTCCCACAGGTACGCTCCCATCTCTTCTGCATGGGCGGTCAGATTCCTTGATTCGAAAATATCCAGCACTTTTGCCGCTGCTGCACAGACGAAGGGATTTCCTCCATAGGTGGTGCCGTGGTCTCCCGGAACCAGGCAGGCAGAAGCTTTGCCCCAGGCCAGGAAAGCGCCTATCGGCACGCCGTTGCCCAAAGCCTTTGCTACAGTCATCACATCCGGCTTTACGCCGTACTTCTGCCAGGCAAACATGGCGCCGGTCCGTCCCATACCGCACTGGATCTCATCCAGAATAAGCAGTGCATCATGCTCATCGCAGAGGGCCCGCACGCCCTCCAGAAATTCCTGTGTGGCGGGATAGATGCCGCCCTCCCCCTGAATGGTTTCCATGATCACAGCGCAGGTCTTTTCATTGAACAGAGCCTTTACACTGTCTAAATTGTTAAACTCCCCAAAGCGGATCCCCGGAATCAGCGGCTTAAAGGGCTCCTGATAATGGTCATTTCCCGTCACCGACAGAGCGCCGAGACTTCTTCCGTGGAAGGAATTCTTCATGGCAATGATCTCATGGTCATGGCTGCCGTCTTTATCATAGCCGTAGCGGCGGGCAATCTTTAAAGCGCCTTCCACAGCCTCAGTTCCGCTGTTGGTGAAAAATACCTTATCCATCCCGGATGCCTTAAGAAGTTTCTGACCGGCCTCGATGGAAGGAATGTTGTAAAAATAATTGGAAATGTGAAGGAGTTTTTCCGCCTGTTCCTTTAAGGCCGCCGTGTACTCCTCATCGGCATATCCTAGGGCATTTACGGCGATTCCCCCGTAAAAATCCAGGTATTTCTCCCCCTCGGAGTCATACAGATACAGCCCTTCCCCCCGGTCAAATACCACCGGATAGCGGTTATATGTCTTATAAAAGGCATCCTCTCCCTCTGCGATCCAGTTCTCCTTATGCTTCTTCATGATAATACCGCTCCTCTCTGGAATTTAAAATAGCTGTTCCGATTCCCTTATTGGTAAAGATCTCCAGAAGCAGACAATGTGGAATCCGGCCGTCCAGAATATGTACCCGGGAAACACCGTTATGGATGGCATCAATACAGTTCTGCAGCTTGGGAAGCATGCCGCCTCCCAGTCCGCCGCCGTCTACAAAGTCCTGGGCCTCCTCCACAGTCATCTCAGAAATCAGGGAATCCTTATCCTCAAAGTCACGGTAAACGCCTTCCACATCCGTTAAGAAAGCCAGCTTTTCCGCCTTCATGGCCGTGGCAATGGCGCAGGCCGCATCGTCCGCATTGATATTATAGGAAAGGAAATTCTCATCGAATCCCACCGGGCAGATAATAGGAAGGAAATCCTTTTCCAGAAGGTCATAAATGATCTTGGGATTCACCTCTTCCACTTCTCCCACATAACCGATATCCTGCCCCTTGGACAGTTTCTTTCTGCATCTTAATAAGGTGCCGTCCTTTCCGCTGATGCCCACGGCCTTTACGCCAAGTTCATTGACCAGCTGTACCAGGCTCTTGTTCACCTTATTCAGCACCATTTCCGCGATCTCCATGGTGTCTGCGTCAGTAACCCGAAGCCCGTTGACAAAATGAGGCTCCATGCCCACCTTACCCACCCAGCGGCTGATCTCCTTGCCGCCGCCGTGGACGATAATGGGCTTAAATCCCGTAAGCTTTAACAGTACCACATCCTGGATGACCTGGTGCTTAAGAGCTTCATCCACCATGGCACTGCCTCCGTATTTTACCACGATAATCTTGCGGTTAAACCGCTGAATATAGGGCAGCGCCTCGATCAGTGTGGCTGCCTTCTGCATAATGATCGGATCCATCTCCATATCCTGCACCGTATCCTTTCTCTGTCCGGGAATTTTCCCGCTTTCACTGATAGTCTGCCGCCGGTTAGGCGGCGTTAATTCAGGGATGCCAAATGCGCCGCCAGACTTTTATGGAACGGCTGGTACGTCGGCCGCCGGCGCATGATGGTTTTCTCTATAACTTAAAGAAACTCTCACCAACTCATTTCCCGCGCCTATGACCGATAATCTGCGTTGATCTTTACGTAATCAAAGGTCAGGTCACAGCCCCAGGCAGTGGCCTCAAAGGGCCCCATCTTAACATCCGCCACAGCCGTCACTTCCGGCTGGGAGAGAATCTTTGTGGCCTCCTCCTCGCTGTAGTCAAGGGCTACACCGTTTTCAATGATCTTAAGCTTCCCTGCCTCACTCTCAAAGAACAGATCCACCTTATCCGGATCAAATTCCGCACCGGAATACCCCATGGCACAGAGGATCCGGCCCCAGTTGGCATCGTGTCCGAAAATAGCCGCCTTGGTAAGGTTCGAGGTAATGACCGATTTGGCCAGCGTCACCGCCTGCTCCTTGCTCTCTGCACCTGTGATCTTTACTTCAAACAAAGCGGTGCATCCTTCGCCGTCCCCGGCAATCTTTTTTGCCAGCGTCTCGTTAACAAAATTCAGGGCCTGGCAGAAGGTGTCATAATCCTCACCCTTTTCCCGGATCTCCGGATTGCCGGCCTGACCGTTTGCCAGAAGAAGCACCGTGTCATTGGTAGAGGTATCGCCATCTACGGAAATCATATTGTAGGTATCTTTTACATCTTCCCGGAGCGCCTCCATAAGAAGTTCTTTGCTGATAGCTGCATCCGTGGTCACAAAGCTTAACATCGTACACATGTTGGGATGAATCATCCCGGATCCTTTGCACATGCCGCCCATGGTAACTGTCTTTCCGCCAATGGTAAATTCCACGGCCACCTGTTTGTTCTTCGTGTCGGT
>PPYE01662281.1_pt1 | contig 46343 bp, 40 predicted proteins | sample 1559881 | NCBI WGS metagenome assembly PPYE01 (sample SAMN08240022, study PRJNA423297) | Human gut metagenome, whole genome shotgun sequencing project.
TCTTTTCAGATAATATTTACTTTTCAAAGTTCAATGCCAGCTATGCTGGCTATAATCACTCAGGATTCCGAGAGATTATTAAATTGGAAAATCTTTCCTCTGATTCTTAGACCGCAATATAGCGCCTGCGTCTATCTTTACTTCTTCTTTTTCTTTTGAAGCAAAAAAATCAATCGATCCTACAAAATCTATAGCTTTATGTGCCACAAATCCTGCAGCAAATCCCGCAACTGCTGATGCTGCTTTTTTAGCTACTGCTAGTACTGCTTTTTTTATCACGCCAGCTACTAATTTACCCAGCCAACTTCCTATTGAAATCACAGAACAGCCACTGTAATCTGCAAGATTTACTGCATTATTTTCGCAGTATGCATACTTCCGGTGATGCTCAGGACTTTTCCCCAACTGTCATAAATATAGTTTATAACGGTATCTCCGGGCTTGTCAATTCATCTGTTACCTCAACGATCACATTTAAAGTCGCCTGTAGTATGACAGACAGACGCACCAGCATTTCCACATCCATCTTCGTATCCCCGTCCTCTATACGGAAAACCGTCACCTGTGACACCCCCAGTTTTTCCGCCAGAGCTTCCTCAGCTTACGAATCCTCCGGCCCATCTCATATCTCTTCCGGTTAAATTCTTTCATGATCTGAAGTCCCCCTTTTCTTATCTTTTGTAAAATAGCAGCCCTTTGGTTTTCAGAATATTTGTTCTTTTTTCGTTATACCATAAAGGGTGTCCAATAGAACGGGACGAATGGAAAATTTCTTGAATTTTTTTCAAAAAATCTATATCGCAAATAACTCTGTCCAGGTATTCCTCCCGATCACCCCATCTGTTTCCAGCAAGTGATCTGTCTGGAGTCTTCGGACTGCCTCTTCCATACCTGTTCCAAATATCCCGTCTATATTTCCCAGATAGATCTCTTTCTCTGCCAGAAGTCCTTCTGCCAGCACCACAAGCGTGCCTTTGCTTCCATACCGGACAAGGGCTGTCCCCGCTGCATCCTTACATTTTTCATCAAAACGTTCTCCGGACAAAGGGATTTTTTTGCCGTACAGACGGTTCAGGATATCTTTCCACACCACAAGGGCTGCCTGTCTGGTTCTGGGGCCAAACCTTCCATCCGCCTCCAGAACCGCACCGCATTCCCGCTTAAGAAGGTTTCCATACCATGTATTCAGCCAGTTCTGGAACACCCTGATCTGGCCAAACGATATTCCTGTCTCTGCCCCCGGCACTTCCGTTTCCCCATCATAATCGATCAGACAGTACCCCTTAATATTAGGGTCGTTCAAGGCATAACTTTTTTCCTTCACTGTGCCTCCGTTTCTGTTTCCATAAAGTGCAGAGGTATTTCCCTCATTTGTATACACCCTGCCGTTTCTTACCGCAGTCACCCGGCCGATGTGCTCGTAGGTAAAAACAATCAGCGCTCCCACCTGGGGGCGGGAGGAAGTCCTCCCCTGTCTTTCAAAAGCCTGATAAGTGGAAAAGCAATGATACGCCGTATAACTTTTGCGAGTCATACAAAAATGCTCCAGTGCCGTCTCCACCCCAAAAATCGTTGCCTCCAGCCAAAACTGGTAGGTACAGCACCAGGGCTGTCCCTGACACCCCATCAGTCCCCAGGAGTCCACGTCCCGGGAATATCTCGTGTAATTATTCTGCCCGGCATTGGCATCCGGATCATCCAGGCCAACTGCACCGGCCTTCTCCTGATAACCGATCTGTGCTTTCGCCAGTTCCAAAAGCTTCTCTGATCCGTTCATATCACGCCGCCTCCTTTTCTGCATTCTCCTTCAGTATATCAATCACTTTTCTTATCATGGCAGGCAAAGGGACACCCATAAGCCCTGCATTCTCCACAATAGAAAGAAGCTCGTTTGCTATAAAACCGATACACACTGCATTTCTTATGTAGTCCATGCCAAGGAGCCTGTCCAGACGGGCTGCGATCAAAATATAAAAAAGTGTCATTCCTTTCCTGCAAAGTCCCTTCCACCCGGCTCTGCTTTCCAGCGCTCCATTAGGGGATTTTGGGCTTTTGCCAAAAACCGCAGGAAGAAGGATCCCGCCTGTGATCCAGTCCGCAGCCATAAGAATCAATAAAGTTTCCAGCGCCATGTCCCAGCCCCCGAACAGCTCTGCCAGAGCGCTTCCGGCAAGAGCCAGGGCTGTAAAAATTTTATATTTCATTCTGATTTTCCTCCGTTTTCTGTAAATTCTTCTTAAAAAAGGGTATAGAAAAGGAAGCGGCAGGATATACCGCCTCCTTGAAAATTGATATTCGCTTTATAATTTTTTAGCATTTCTTTTTTTTCTATATGTATGTGTCCATCCACAAGGCAACATGATTCTGTCTTTATTGGGGTCTCTTTGTGACAGAATCTCAAAAATATTTTCTTTCATTCGGTCATATTCCTCATATCCAATCCCCCTCTGCATTCCGGGAATATACATTTTTTCTTCCTTTAAAACCACCCCAACAGGAAGGCAAAAAAAGCTGTTGCGCTGATGGATCTCGCCGCAGAATATCTCTTCAAAAATTTGCGATTTTTCTTCCACATAAATAAAATATGTTACATAAGGAAATCCTAATGGCAAAGTTCTTTTGGAAGCATGGCGAACTTCTTTACGGACAAACCGGTTCATCATTTCAATGTGCTCTTTTTTTAAACGGCGCTGGTACATTTGAACAAGTATTTGTACATTATTATTTTCACGGTCTTCTGCTGCATCCAATTTTATGTTATTCCTCATATTCCCACCTGTTCCCAACAACAAATATTCCGTTCCATAAAACTTTTCCTGAAAAGCTGTCTCAGTTTCATTAAACATTTTAGAATATTCCGAAAATCTTTTATAAAAGAATATTCCATAATTGTCATTGCGGAGACATTTTCTGCACATTGCTTTTTCTTTAAAAAATGCACCCTGGTTCTTTTTTCTCTCAGCGTTAATAATTCCATTATAGTATGTATAAAATGCCAACCACAAAACCCTGGTAATCACTAACGAGGAAAAAATCATAAGATCAGGCCATATAACAAAATAATACCTTCCCACATTTTCCAATCTGGTAAAAGTAACAATAATATATATACTCCTTATTATCATTACAGGCATTTGAATCATTGTAATAATCTGGCAAAAATAATAACCTTTCAGCTTTGCCATTTTGCTATTAGGATTCCTTTTATAATTCTTCCGAAAACATCCTTTTACATACAAAGGATTTGACGAATCCTCCCGCAGGGCGACCCATGATGCTTTATACCTGTCACGTCCAAACTCATTGGCCTGTGACATACGAAATGCATACCCCCAATTACCAACCAATACCACAGGTAAAAAAAACACATCCAAAAAAAGTCCCAGATGGCCTCCCCAGCTCCCCCGCATTACATAGAATACAAGTAAAATCACAAGCATCAAAAAAAATATAATATATTCCTTTAAAGTATCAACAACATCCCTAATAACCATTTTATAATGCTTCACTTTTTTTCTGCGCTTTACTACAGACTTCACTCACTTTCCTCCATAATGGTTGTTAATTTTTTATTTCTCAATACTCTCCACGACGCGCTCAGTACATTCATCTGTATATTTCTAGTTTCATCCGGGAAGAGTAAATATTGTTTCTACACTCTTCCCGAGTAATTCATATTAGTAACGATTATATACTATTAATAATGATAGTCATAATATAAGACACCATTTCTATCATAAATATCAAAATATCTGGGCTTTTTACCTGGTCTGTACTCCATGCCTGAACCTATATGGCGTCCTCTAGTTTGGGTATATAAAAATGAAACTCCGGTCGATACACCTGTTCCAACTACTGATGATATACCCGATGCAATCAAATCTTTTTTGGTTGTCTCAACATACCAGTCTCTCATAGCACCATTTAAAAATATCCTGCTACTTAAACTTTTATCTTTATTTTGTATTATCGAATCCTTCCAAAACTTTCTATTACCATCAAAATCAGCACCTGAACCTCCAACCCATGGAATAATACCGCTAGCAAGAAACCCACTGGCAACAGCCTGCATTGCTATTTCTGTTCCATCATCTCCATCCAGAACACCACTTGCAACAGTTGTCGCTACATTTGTCACAACCTGTCCTATAGTATTAACTGTACTGGCACCAACTGCCATAGAGATTCCATCAAGCGCCGCCTTTCCAGCTATTTTCCAATTAAATTCTCCTTCCATGATAGTCTGTACGCCCAACGATATTATAAAGCCCAGACCTCCCGCAACAGCTGTCCAGAAATTCCCATTACTATCACATCTTGTAATCGGATTCTGATTACAATAGGTATATAGATTCCTGTTATGAAGGATTTCTGTAGATGCTGCCAGTGTTGTCACCGCATCGGAAGATATAAACCTTCTAATCTCCGGATCATAGTACCTGTTCTTCAGGTAATACATTCCCGTCTCTTTGTCGTAATAGTAGCTTCTGTAGCGGAAGGGATTCAAATGACCTATGGTGTCTTTCCTGCTTCCGGTGATGCTCAGGACTTTTCCCCAACTGTTATAAGTATAGTTTACTACGGTATCTCCGGCCTCGTCAACAAGGGCGATCACGTCATTCTGAAGATTCCTCTGATAGAAGTAATGTTTGCCTCCGGTTACCATGGAGAACATGTTTGCATTGGAATCATAGGTAAACCACAGGGTCTGTCCGTTGGTGGTCTCGGACATCAGGAGGTCGCCTGCCATGCGGTATTCTGTTGCCACACCATCTACGATTTTTTTCGTTCTGAATCCGGTGTGGTCATAGAAATACTGAATCTTCTTTCCGTTGTTTACTCCGGAAAGCTTCCTTCCCAATGTCCAGCTGTAGGTAATATTTCCCCTGGTAATCATATTTCCGATGGTGTCATAAGTCATGGCTGTACCGTTCCAGTTTATAAGCTGATCCTTCCAGCCGGAAGCATAAGTTCCTTTTTCCTCCTTCACCGGGGCTGCGGGCAGGGTTCCTGTAGTATAAGCGTATTCCTTCACGGAAGTCAGATTACCGCCCAGGTCATAGACATAGACAAAAGTCTTATTCTGCTGCTGGCTGTTTTCACGGATCAGCTGGTTGCGCTCGTCATACTGGTAAGTATCCTTCCATGGTTTTTTCGTGCTGTTCAGTGCCGGAAGGAAATCTATGGAAATGATATTTCCATTTGCATCATATTTATAGAAATAGCGGCTTCCATTTACCCCGACTGTTCTGGGCAGAGATGACAGGTTATTTCCGGAACCATCCCCATATTCAAATACGGTAGCCAGGGGTGTACCCTTCACATTAGTAAAATACCCGCTGACTCTTCCCAGCTGGTCATACTCTGTAGTTCGGGTAAACTTCCCGGATACGCTGGTCGCCAGTTCCCTTCCATCCTTATCATAAGTATAGGTAGTTGTCACACGGGCAGCCCCTCCCTGGCTTCCCTGATGAACCATCTTTGTCATGTGATTGTTAGCGTCATAGGTATACTCATAGAAGCTTCCCTTTTCATCCCTCACACGCATGAGCCGGTCAAGGAAATCGTAATCCAGATAATAGGTCTTGCCTGTCGGATGGTTCACAACCCTGCAGAGATTTCCCTCCTTATCATAGGTATAGGTGTTCAGCTTCTGCTCCGCCGCGCCTGATGATAACCTGAAGTAGCTTGCTGCCAGCCGATCCTGACTGTCATAGGTGTACCGTATCTCATTGCCGTTGGCATAAACAGTTTTACCGAGGTTTCCATTTTTTGCCTCGTAAACATAGCTCACCACCTGCTTTCCTGCAACAGACGCCGCCCTGGTGTTTCCAAATCCGTCATAAGAAAATTCATAACGGAAACCATTGTGGTCAATGGAGGTAAGCCTGTCCTTTGTATAGCCGTAAACATTTTTTACTGTCTGCTTTGCTCCCCCGGATGTCACCTGCTGGGATACGGAAATCATCCTTTCCGCCCCGTCATATGCGTAGGTCAGTTTATTTCCCTTTGCATCCGTCAGAGAATTCAGAAGGTCTGCAGACAGGTTCCAGTTATACTGAGTCTTATTTCCCTCGGAATCAGTAACTGCAGCCACATGATTTTTGTCCGTGGTAAGCTCCCTTGTAATCCACACACCCTGATCCTGAGCCGCCGGCATTACAGTTCCGCTCCTTATGATATTTCCGTTGGCATCATAGACCAGTCGGCTTACCACGCCCATGGCGGAAATCCCTTTCGTTACATTGTGCTTTTTGTCATACTCGTATTTGAATTTATTTCCTTTTGGGTCTGTGATTCCGATCAGGTCGCTGCCGCTGTTATACTCAAATTTCACTGCATTTTTCTGAGCATCCACCGCGGAGACCACGTTGTTTCTATCATCATAGGTATAGCTCTGTCCAAATTCCTCACGGAAAAGAGAAAGACCGTCCACAAATGCAAGGTTTGCATTTCTGTAATAAACATAAGAAACACGGATACTGGTATAATCCAGCTTTGCCACACAGATCTCACTGACGAACTGCCAGTCCAGAATATCCGGACTGAAATTCGCATAATGAGTATCCGTCTTTCCGTCTGCACCTGTAAAGACAACTTCCACCCCAAACCGACGATTTTTGTCATTGTCTGTTTCAGGAAGGGCTGTTCCCCGTCCCCAGGCATTGACCATATAGGTATCGCCTTTCTTTCCGGTAAGATCAAGTGTTTTGCTGAGACGTTTATTTACTTTTGGTTCCCCGATAAACCGGTAAATATATTTATCCAGTCCTCCTACCTTCTCCGGAACAATACATGTATCCAGTTTACTGACCTGTGTCCCCGTATTGACCTGACAATAACGGCTGTTCAGGAAACAAAAGTTTCTGCCATGCTGAACAGCATACCATTTTTCTTCTCCCTTCATACAGATTCCCCGGATCTGAAGCTTCTGCCCGGTTTTCAGATTTGCCACTGCTTTTCCCGTCAGAGAAGGCGTATCAAAAATTTTATCTGCCTGTTTCATAGTACATATCGGGGCGTTTCTGCCAAGACGAATCACATGATCTCTTTTCAGAAATCCCAGATAACGCGTCTTATCAATCTGCAGTCCTACCTTATACCACTTCTGACCTGCGGAATCCACTGTAATAGCCCGAATTACCACTCCAGTCCCTCTGGGAATCACTTCTTCCACAGCCGCACTGCTGTCAGATGCCGCAGCCCGAAGTACAGCTCCGGAAACAGCTACCGCACCACAATCGTCTCCATCATTGCCGGCTATATATGCAAATGCCCTGCTGGCAGGGAAATAACCTCTTCTTCCTGATGCGTCCTCTACACGGTACCACATACTTCCGCCATAGGACATCAGTAAAGAGGAACAAAGGTGTGTACCTTTCGTCACACTGACTATCTTCTTTCCTTCCAGAGAAGGTGAACCATAAATATATGACGTTCCTGATGCGAACACAGATACAGCGCAATTTACCGGAATCACATTTTCAGAACCTGCTGTCGTCAGTCCGTCTTCATGATATGCCACTTTTGTATAATCCAGACTTCCCAGATGAAAATCGCTGTTATCCACCAGATTACAGCGGCTGGCTGTGCTTCCTGTTTCCAGCTGTGCCATATCGCCGTACATCACGCCTTTTGCATGGTACATATAAAAATAGAGGCGTACTGTTGGATCCTTGGAATCTTTCGGAACAGTGAATGTACCGGAAAGTCTGATGAAACCTGATGTATTTCCTTTCAGCCGCTCACTGTCGCTGTACTTCCAGGCTCCATTTTCATTGATATATCGAATCCTGAGCATAGCACCGCCATCTTCTGCCGCTTCTGACACAGCAGCTTTCACATACATGGAGAAAGTATAAGTACTGCCCTTTTCCAGCACAACATCCTGCATCCAGCATATATATCCATTCAAAGTGGTACTTTCCAGTTTAAGAGAGCGATTGCCGATTTTGCAGTTTGACTTTTCTGTGTTAATGGAAATTGTACCGGCGCCGCCTGCCCCTGTATATTTATTCCACCCGGTCTTCGCCGCCTGAATAACAGGATCCTTCAGAAGCTGTACCACGTTGGTCTGTAGTTTTGTAGTATTCTCCAGACAGTTGACATGATTTCCGCTGCGATTGTATTTTGCGCTGGCGGCATGACCAAAGCCGTCATGAATATGGAGAAGATTCCCGCTATTATTAAAGCGGCAGATCTCACTGCGGTTTTTGTTGTCTGTGAATCTGGTGCTGTTATAGCCATAAGTCAGAGTCAGGCTGTTTCCTGCCGTGCTTCCGGCATATTCCGTAATGGTTCTGACGCGATAGGGATTTGTTCCGTAATATGTGTATTTTACGGAATAACCGTCAATATCTGTCAGAGAAGTGAGCATATGTCTGCTGTCAAAGGTGCAGGATACCTTTTCTCCGTCAACGTCTGTAATGGTCACAAGGTTTCCGCCGCTGTAGCCAAACTGCTTCTTTTTTCCGGACGGTGAAGTAACAGACTGAAGATACGTCGGTTTTCCCGCACTGTCCTTCAGATAGGCAAATACTGTCCTGCGTCCTGCTCCGTCTGTGATACTCATAATACGGCCATAGCTCCACGAAATAGCCAGCATGTTTCCGTTTTTGTCTTTTACCTTTACCAGATATCCGTTTCGGAACAGCAGCTGATTATCTTCTTTGTCATGGATCACCAGCTGCTCTGCAGCGTCCGCGTGGATGGTTACATATGTTTCTGATCCGGATTCATCCAGCCACTTCTTTTTCTGTGTATTATAATAAAAATAGTGAACTGTGCCGTCTCCGTCCATATGCTGGTAATAATCAGTTCCTCCGATCTTTACCTTTTTCAGTGTCTGGTGATAACTCAGGGCAAATCCATAGCCATACCCCAGATTTACCGTACGGTTATTGGAATTGTATACATGGGAAAGATTCATTGGCACACGGCTTCCCCCGGTCGTCATGGTACTATGGATCAGAATCAGGTTTCCGTTGTAATCGTTCACATGAACCGTTCCCGCTCTTCCCACCTCCTGACTGTGGTAGCTCCAGTAATCCTCAAGTCCGGAGTAATTTACATAGGTCAGCTCAATCCTTGGACGCATATCCTGGTAACCGTTATCACAGTCGGAAGAAAGAAATTCTGTATATCCGGAAAGCTCTTTGTCGTTTTTGAACATCAGACCGTAGTTCCCTCCGTCCTGATACCATCCCTTTACCATTCTGGTGATATCCAGCGTGATATATTTCTGTTTATCGCCTTTATAACGGCATATATCCTCTACTGTATCTGAATACATTGGCTTGTTGTACCAGTTGATGGATCCGGAATTCCAGGAGTGAAGTACCCGGTGTACCTCCACCGCGCGTTCTTTGCCATCCTCCGCCAGCGATACCAGTACCAGTCTTGCATGGATTACCATATCTCCGGTTTTGATCTCCGGAAGCTCGAATCGGACAAAGCTTCTCTGGATATTATCTCCTCCCATATTCTTCAGAATAATGCTCTGCTGGAAGTTGTCCTCTTCATAAAGGGAATCTACATGGGCATCCTCAATGTCCGCCGCCTTTTTGGAGGTAGTTGTCACCGGGTCGATGACTATCGGAAACAGGCGACTTGCAGAAGCCAGCCATTCCATATCCGGGAGAAAGGTAATGCGGAGTATCTCCCCGGATAGCTCCTCCATCGAAAGACGGATAGCTTCGGATTTTTCTCCTCCCGCATCTTTCATGCATGGGGCATGTACACAAAATACCTCCTCTTCCCCATTCAGGAAAAACACGGTATTGTTCCTGAAAACCGGACGGAGTCCCTGCATTCGATAAAGACAGCTGTAGCCTTCCCTGACCGCTTCCGGCTTATGGAGGATCAGATCCTCTTTTATCCCCTCTCCATGGACACGGCAGCAAAGCTCCGCTCCCTCAAAAATCCCCGGATAAACAACGGTATTTTTTTCCTGTTTCTGCGCGCTTACCGGCAGACAGCCTTCCAGCCCCCAGGAAAGAACCATATTTTCCTTATTCAGAGATACCGTATGTACTTCCTGTGCCGCAGGATCCAGACATATTTCCAGAGACCCCTTACGATTACGGAAGCCACTGTTTCCGTCTTTCAGACTTCTGTCTCCGACGCCTGCTTCTTCCAGAGTATCGTCCATCTCCTTCCATGCTCCGTCCAGATCCTGGTAGTGAACCGGCTCCAGATAGATCTCTACTGTTCTGGAATGATCCTGATTTTCAAACACCTTGCGGTTCGCCGTACGCATTCTTTTATCTTCTGTACGTTTCATATTTCTGTTTACAATCATAAGTTTGTTCCTCTTTTCTCTTTAAATATTTTTTTCTGTAATTTATCCGGATAACTGATTACATATATCATATTAACAAACTTATGTTCTGTTTTTCCATAACAAAACTGACAGATTACTTTCAGATATGGAGCATTCCTATTCAGATTTGACGGCTTCTTTATTTTGTTAAAAAACAGCCTTGACAATATACCCCCATATGGTATATATTATCCACATAATTAATACCCCTGTGGGGTATATTTTAATAAAAGGGGGGCAACTCATATGTCAGACCAGACCACATGCTGCTGCACCAGATCCACCCACCGTTCTCCGGAAGAGAAGAAAAAGCTTATCAACCGGATGAAGCGTATTGAAGGACAGGTGCGGGGAATCATAAAAATGGTAGAAAACGATACTTACTGCAACGATATCCTGATCCAGTCCGCTGCCGTAAACGCAGCCATAAATGCTTTTAACAGAGAACTGCTTTCCGCACATATCCATACCTGCGTAGCCCGGGATATCCGGGAAGGAAAGGACGAAACTGTTGACGAGCTGATGACAACTCTGCAGAAGCTGATGAAATAAAAATCCGAAAAGGAGGAATCTGAATGGAACAATATAATGTAACCGGAATGAGCTGTGCAGCCTGCAGCTCCCGGGTAGAAAAAGCAGTCTCTCATGTGCCGGGTGTCACTTCCTGCTCCGTAAGCCTCCTCACCAACTCCATGGGTGTGGAAGGAACTGCTTCTGAGGCAGATATCATCGCTGCAGTGGAGGAAGCAGGCTACGGCGCTTCTGTAAAAGGCTCTGCCGGTCAGAAGGTATCCCCTTCCGAAGCTGCGGAAGCCCTGGCCGACCACGAAACACCTGTGCTTAAGAAACGTCTGATCGCATCTGTTGGCTTTCTGCTGGTACTGATGTACTTTTCCATGGGACATATGATGTGGGGATGGCCGATTCCCGCCTGGTTTGAGGATAATCACATTGCCATGGGGCTTCTCCAGCTGCTTCTGGCAGGTATTGTCATGGTCATCAACCAGAAGTTTTTTATCAGCGGCTCTGGCACAAAGCCCCCAACATGGATACCCTGGTAGCCCTTGGCTCCATGGCGTCCTTTGTATGGAGCGTGTATGTGCTGTTTGCCATGACAGGGGCTCAGGTGGACGGCAACATGGACGCTGTCATGGATTATATGATGGACTTTTATTTTGAGTCCGCCGCCATGATCCTGACTCTTATTACTGTAGGAAAAATGCTGGAAGCCCGTTCCAAGGGAAAAACCACCGACGCCCTGAAAAGTCTCATGAAGCTGGCACCGAAAACAGCCGTGGTGATCCGCAACGGGCAGGAAACCACGGTTCCCATTGAGCAGGTAAGAAAAGGAGATATCTTCGTTGTCCGTCCCGGAGAAAACATCCCGGTAGACGGGATTGTTCTGGAAGGCTCCAGCGCGGTAAATGAATCCGCTCTTACAGGAGAAAGCATCCCCGTTGACAAGGCTGCCGGAGATACGGTTTCTGCAGCTACAGTAAACCAGTCCGGCTTCATCCGCTGTGAGGCCACTCATGTAGGCGAGGATACCACCCTTTCCCAGATCATTAAAATGGTCAGCGACGCAGCCGCTACCAAGGCTCCCATCGCAAAGATCGCCGACAAAGTTTCCGGAATCTTTGTTCCGGCTGTGATCACCATCGCCGTGATCACCACCCTTGTATGGCTGCTTGCCGGACAGACCTTCGGCTATGCCCTTGCAAGAGGAATCTCCGTTCTGGTAATCAGCTGTCCCTGCGCCCTTGGACTTGCCACCCCGGTAGCCATCATGGTTGGCAACGGAATGGGCGCCAAACATGGGATCCTGTTTAAAACCGCCGTTTCTCTGGAAGAAACAGGCAGAGTTCAGATCGTTGCCCTTGATAAAACAGGCACCATCACCAGCGGTCAGCCGGAAGTGACCGATATCCTTCCAGCTGAAGGATTTACCGAAAAAGAGCTTCTCACCCTTGCTCTTTCCCTTGAGAAAAAAAGCGAGCATCCTCTTGCCAGAGCTATCCTGAAAAAAGCAGAAGCCCTGTCTCTTACTGCCGCTGACGCAGAAGATTTCCAGGCGCTTCCGGGCAATGGGCTTTCCGGGAAAGTAAACGGAGAAACACTTACCGGAGGAAATATGAAATTTATCAGCAGCCGTGTAACAGTTCCCACCTCTCTTCGCAAAAAAGCCGAGGACCTGGCAGAGCAGGGAAAAACGCCCCTTCTCTTTGCCAGAGGAAACCAGCTGGCAGGTATCATTGCTGTTGCGGATGTGATTAAGGAAGACAGTCCCCGGGCAGTAAAGGAGCTCCAGAATATGGGCATCCGGGTTGTGATGCTTACCGGCGATAATGAAAAAACCGCCAACGCCATCGGCAGGCAGGCAGGCGTGGATCAGGTGATCGCCGGAGTCCTTCCGGACGGAAAGGAAAGTGTGATCCGCTCCCTCAAAGAAAAAGGCAAGGTTGCCATGGTCGGAGACGGGATCAATGATGCGCCGGCTCTTACCAGGGCAGATATCGGCATTGCCATCGGCGCCGGAACAGACATTGCCATAGACGCGGCAGATGTAGTTCTGATGAAAAGCCGACTCAGCGATGTTCCTGCCGCCATCCGTTTAAGCCGGGCTACCCTGCGCAATATCCACGAAAATCTTTTCTGGGCATTTTTCTACAACATCATCGGCATCCCCCTTGCCGCAGGTGTGTGGATCCCCATTTTCGGCTGGACGCTGAATCCTATGTTCGGGGCTGCGGCAATGAGCCTTTCCAGCTTCTGCGTGGTAACAAATGCCCTGCGGCTGAATCTTTTTAAGATCCATGATGCCTCAAAAGATAAAAAAATCAAACAAATGGTTTCCATTGACACAGAAAACCCTTATAATGAAAATAAGAATGAAAAGGAGAATCAGACTATGGTAAAGATCACTGTAAATGTAGAAGGTATGATGTGCCCCCACTGTGAGGCTCATGTAAACGAAGCTGTCAAAGCCGCTTTTCAGGCAGAGGATGTGGTTTCCTCCCACGAAAAAAAGACGACTGTCTTTACAGCGCCGGAGCGTGTAGACGAGGATAAGATCCGCGAAGTAATCAAAAGCGCAGGATATGAAGTAACCGGAATTACACAGGAATAAGGCAGAAACGGCGGCCGGGACAGAGGATCATTCCCGACCGCCGGACTTTATTCTGACACATAAGGGGGAGAAATCATGGATACACAACAGAACATACAGGATAAAAAAGGACTGGATAGGGTCCTTTTCTATTGGAATCAGATATGGAAGTACACGGTACATCTTCTTAAGTGGCTGGCTCTGGCTGTTATCACCGGGCTGGTCGTAGGCGCGGTAAGCAGTATTTTTGCTCATGCACTGAAGACGGTCACCCTGTTCCGCATGGAAAATCTCCAGGTCTTTCTTCTGCTTCCCATTGCAGGCTTATGCATTGTATTCCTTTACCAGAAATTCGGAAAAGACGACGGCGGCACCAATCAGGTTCTTTCTGCCATTCGTTCCCAGGATAATATCCGTCTTCGTTCTGCTCCTATGATTTTTGTCTCCACACTTCTGACTCACCTGACAGGAGGCTCTGCAGGACGTGAGGGAGCCGCCATTCAGCTTGGAGGCAGCATCGGAAATCAGCTTGGTTCCTGGTTTCATCTGGACGAAGAGGACCAGCATGTGATTATTATGTGCGGCATGAGCGCCGCTTTTTCTGCTGTTTTCGGAACTCCCATGGCTGCCGCTGTTTTTTCTCTGGAGGTCGTCAGTGTCGGGATCATGTACTATGCCGCCCTGCTCCCATGTGTGATTTCCTCTCTGGTTGCAGCTAAATTTGCCGCCGGCATCGGCATACACCCGGAAAGCTTCCATGTATACGGTATCCCGGAGCTGACCGCTTTTACCGGCTTAAAAATGCTTCTTGTGGCTGTGGGCTGCGGACTTGTCAGTATTCTGTTTTGTGTAACCCTGAAAGGCATAGGAGATTTTTATAAGCGTTTTCTGAAAAATCCTTATTTCAGGATCCTTGCCGCCTCTGCCGCTCTGATCCTGATCACCCTCCTTCTTCAGACAAAGAATTTCATGGGCGCAGGAAATGAACTGATCCAGTTAGCTGTAGAAGAAGGACAGGCCCGTCCTTTCGATTTTTTCTGGAAGCTGCTTCTTACAGCCATTACTATGAAAGCAGGCTTCCGAGGCGGCGAGATCGTTCCCTCTTTCTGTATCGGTGCCACCTTCGGCTGTGTCATGGGGCAGCTTGTGGGACTTTCTCCTTCTCTCTGTGCCGCTTCCGGGATGGCCGCTCTGTTCTGCGGTGTGACCAACTGCCCCATTACCTCTATCCTTATTGCCTTTGAGCTGTTTGGATTTGAGGGTGTATCTTTTTATCTGATTGCCGTGGTGGTCAGCTATGCCGTATCCGGCTATTATGGTCTGTACAAAGATCAGACCATCGTATACTCCAAATATAAGGCGAAATATATCAATCGCCAGACAAAGTAAATTGCGGTATTGCTGTGTCTTCGGATATTTTAGCTGCGTTTCTCATGGCATTGGTCAATGTCTAGTCAACCATTATTTCTACAAATGCAGAAATAATGGTTGACTTTTATCTTCTACAGATGTAGAATAAAATCAACTTCTACAGATGTAGAAAATAAAATTCAGGGAGAATCCACTATGAAGAAAAGAACAACAAAGTTTATGACACTTATGACTGCAGCAACACTTGGGATTTTTTCAGCAGGAACTGTTATGGCAGCTGGAAATAATGATTTTTATACGCAGCCGCCGACTGGTTCTGCCTGGGAGAATGCAGATACGGAAGGTACTTATGCCAGCTATACCAATGGAAGTGATTATGTAAATATTTATAAATATTCGCTGGAGGATGTCAAAACAGGAATTGCCAAATGCAACGACACTTATGAGGCCTGCTACCAGACAATTTATTCAGAAGGAAACAGCCTGTATATGGCAGTAGGATATGCAAAAGACGCAGCTGATATAGGTGATGTCAGGAAATTTATAGAATATATCTCCTACCCTGGAAACCCATCTTTTACCAGACAGACAGAGGAAAATGCAGCAGGAAATTCTGATGCTTCCGTTCAGCAGTCAGAGGAAGATTCAAATTCTTCCGATACAGAAGAAAATAATTCTTCAAATTCCGAAGATAACAGTGATGATTTGGCTGTTATTTCTACTACGCCTATGACATTAACTGACAGTAATGGAAATACAATTGAAATCAATTATATCCTTTACGAAGACTACTCTTATGAATATCGTGGAGATGATGGAATGAAATATACCGATAATGGGGATGAAACCTATACGGACGAGAACGGAAATACGTATTCAGCTCTGAATGATGCTACACATCATATGGGATATCCGCTGGAACAGCACCATCTTCAGGATGTGGAGGGCAATACTGTAACGGTTACCCAGACTACAAATGGCGATTACTATTTCGCCGATGAAAACGGCACCGGATTTACCAACAATGGAGACGGGACATGGTACGATGAAAACGGCAGCAGTTATACGGAGATAGACTGACAGCGGTCAGCAGCTGAAACAAAGGGCTTCTGTAAAATATGCAGAAGTCCTTGTTATTTCCGTAAATCATGGTAAAATAAAATTATCAGAAAATTATTCCCAGTACAACGAATACTAGATTTATAGAGAATATGTAACAGGAGGGCTGAAAAAAGGTGAAAAAAACATATCAGAGACTACCCGAATCAGAACTGGATATTATGCTTGTTCTTTGGAATGGCACTCCTCCAATGACCAGACCGGAGATTGAAAAAGTAATCAACAGGAAGAAAAAGCTTGCGTCAACAACGATCCTGTCGTTACTGACCAGACTGGAGAGCAAAAATTTTGTAAAAGTAACGAAACAGGGAAAAATGAATCTATATACACCACTGGTTTCGCAGTCGGATTATCAGACCCATGAAAGTCAGAGTCTTCTTGAAAAACTTTATGGAAATTCACTGAAAAAATTTGTAACAACACTATATCATGGGAAAAAGATCAGTTCAGAAGAAATCCAGGATCTCAGTAATTTTCTCAGGGAACTGGAGGACAAGGAGGAATAACTAATTATGGAAGTTTTTGTTCTGCATATTCTGAAACTGAATATTATTGCAGCAGTTGTAATCTTGCTGGTCAAAGTGTTTGCGGCTTTATCGAAAGGTAAAGTATCTGCCAGATGGAAATATTTTACCTGGCTGTTTGTAACAATCAGTCTTATGATTCCAGTACAGCTGCCATCAACTCTGTCATTGGTAAATTTTAAAGTGCAGAGAAGCAGTCATCCGGAGGCGCAAGATCCGAAGACAGAGAATCATGCTGTCAGACCCAAGGAGAGTCAGCAACTGACAGAAGCTGTGCCGTCTGTGAGCAATAATATGAAAAGTCAAGCCGGGGTCTCAGCACCAAAAGGATATATCACCTATAAGTCAGGTAAGTGGACAAGAATTGCAGCTGTAATTGTTACAGTAATCTGGCTGAGCGTGGCAGCGCTTAAACTAGCAGGCGAACTGCTGTCATATTATCTTTCCATGAGGAATCTGAAACGGATGAGTATTCAGGTCAGTGATCCGGTGAGTATTCAGATGTACAGAGAGGCGTGTCGAAGGAAGCATGTACGAAAAATGCCGGAACTAAGGCGAAATGCAGGTCTTACCACACCGCTTCTTGCAGGACTTTTTCATACAAAGCTGTATCTTCCTGCAACCGGATATTCAGCAGAGGAAAGGAAACTTGTTTTTTATCATGAACTTACCCATTATTGTCACCGGGATCTCTGGTATAAGATGCTTCTTCGAGTCTGCGCATCAATATACTGGTTCAATCCATTCCTTCTTATTATGCTGAAAGAAGCGGATAAGGATATTGAGAATCTGTGTGACACAGCAGTTGTGAACCGGGTAACCAAAAAAGACCACAGGCTTTACAGACAACTACTTCTTCGGACAGTAGCCATGGAAAATCAGATCCCCTATGTGACGGCAAGCCTCAATGACAGCGGGATGGTGTTTAAGGACAGAATCCTGTATATGGTGAACCTGCGGAAGCTTCGCAGAGGAATCCTGCCGGGAATTCTTGTAACGGCGCTCCTTGCAGGCGGTAACCTGGTATTTAATGTTTCTGCCGGAACAACCGCAGTACCAGTGAATACAGAAAAAACTGCTCTGGAAAAGAATACAGATTCAGAAGAAAAGAACGCACCGGATTATGCGCCATTTTCTCAACTGGTAAACATGCAGAAAACCACAGCGCCCCCGATTGAAGAGAACCCGACAGAGAATGCCGCAGCAGAAAATGCAGAGACAGAAATAACTCCTGAATCCCTTATAGAAAATAGTGGACAGGTAAGCGGAGCCACAGACTATGACAGTGATTCTGACAGTGACGGGTCTGTATCAAATTATGACACTCTTCCAGAAGGCGTGCCGTACACCAGTGGATTCAGTAATGCTTCCGGTGTAGCATCAATTGTAGCACCAGGTGAGGACGAGGACGAATCCAGAGTCCTTTATGATAACGGAGACGGAACCTATTCCGACGATTACGGAACCCAATACAGTTATCAGGGAGAGGGAACCTGGGCAGATGCCAATGGAAATTCTTACCATACCTGGAACGATGAAGATTACTATTTCGGAATCCAGCTGGGGCAGCATGAGCTCCAGGGCAGCAACGGCACCGTCGATATAAAAGAAACCACAAACGGGGATTATTTTTACCGCGATGCAAATGGCGTAGGCTATACTGACAATGGGGATGGAACCTGGACAGATGAAAACGGAAATACCTATACGGAATAACATTTATCTCAAGTTCCCCAAAAAAGCCAAAGCCCTTTCAGACAGTCAATACACTGCCTTGAAAGGGCTTTTATTATTTTTAATATTCTCCTACGACTGTTGCCTTAATAAGATTTGTATTTCCGGAACGTCCCAGAGGAACGCCTGCGGTAAGAACCACAACATCGCCTTTTTCCACATATCCGGCTCTCTCTGCCGCCTCTGTTGCATGAAGCAGGAGGATTTCCATACTGTACTCCTCTTTGATGTGAACCGGAGTGATGCCCCAGGACATGTTCAGCTGTCTGCAGGTATGTTCTTCCGGAGAACATCCTACGATCATGCAACCCGGACGGTATTTGGAGATCATCCGCGCCGTATTTCCGGAACGGCTTACTGTAATGATCGCCTTCGCGCCCAGATCAATGGCTGTCATACAGGTTGCATGAGAAATCGCGGTAGTCATATTGATAGCAGATGCGTGTTCTCTGGAGAGAATACTGAATTCTTTATTATATGCAATATCGCTTTCTGTACGCAGAGCGATCTTCACCATAGTACGAAGCGCCTCCACCGGATATTTGCCTGCGGCAGTCTCACCGGACAGCATAATAGCGCTGGTTCCCTGGTAGATGGCATTGGCAACATCTGTTGTCTCTGCACGGGTCGGACGCGGGTTTTTCATCATGGAATCCAGCATCTGAGTTGCTGTAATAACCTGTTTTCCTGCATTATAAACCTTGTTGATGATCTCTTTCTGGATCACCGGAACGTCCTCCAGCGGAATCTCCACGCCCATATCTCCGCGGGCGATCATAATGCCGTCTGCAGCCTCAATAATACTGTCGATATTGTCTACACCCTGCTGATTTTCAATCTTTGCGATAATATTCAGATCACGTCCGCCGTTCTCATCAAGGATCTTGCGGATCTCCAGAACATCATCTGCCGTTCTGGTGAAAGAAGCCGCAATAAAATCAAATTCCTCCTGGATACCAAACAGGATATCCTCTCTGTCCTTCTGACTGATAAAAGGCATATTTACGTTGACGCCCGGAAGGTTAATGCCTTTTTTATTGGAGACGATACCGCCGTTAATGACCACACAGTGGATATCGGAGCCTTCGATCTCTTCTACTTCCAGACCGATCAGACCGTCGTCAATAAGGATACTGTCCCCTGGTTTCACATCCTTATAAAGCTCTTTATAAGTAATGGAAACTCTCTCTTCATCTCCCTGGATCTCATCTGCTGTCAAAGTAAACTTCTGACCTTCTGTCAGGGTTATTTTTCCTTTGGCAAACTCCCGGATACGGATTTCCGGTCCTTTTGTATCGAGCAGCGCAGCAATGGGTCTGTTGATCTTTGTACGGATGGCTTTCAGACGATCCAGACGACCTTTCTGTTCCTCATGATCCCCATGAGAAAAATTGAATCTGGCAACGTCCATTCCCTCTATAGCAAGCTGTTCAAGTATTCCCTCTTTATCTGTTGACGGACCCATAGTACAAATGATTTTTGTTTTGCGCATATACAACTCTCCTCCTCAAATTTTACGAAATATATATCTATTTTATAACAGGTGCATGGTATTGTACAAGCAGATTTCTGTAAAAAATTTTGAAGATTTCCCAAAAAAATTTAATGTATTTTGCAAAAAAACTTTCTCCTATTTTGCAAGATCCCTGATTACCTCTCCGGCAAGAATCAGCCCTGCAACCGATGGCACGAAGGCCACAGAACCCGGAACAGACCTTTTTTGCGGTGCCGTAGAGGAGGTTTCCTCACTGTAGGAACTGAGAAGTTCCGGATCAGGCATCACCGGAAGTTCCTGGGAATAAACCACCTTCAGCTTTTTTATCCCTCTTTTTTTCAGTTCACGGCGCATGACCTTCGCCAGAGGACACACCGATGTTTTATAAATATCCGCCACCTGAAAAGCCGCAGGATCCAGCTTGTTTCCGGCTCCCATACTGCTGATGACCGGCACTCCCGCCGCTTCCGCCTCTTCAACAATCTGCAGCTTTGCCGTCACTGTATCCACCGCATCCACCACATAATCATACTGAGAAAAATCAAACTGATCTTTCGTTTCCGGAAGATAAAAGCATTTGTGTACATGGACTTTCACATCCGGACTGATATCCATGATTCTTTCCTGCATTACATCCACTTTATATTTTCCTATGGAGCTTTTTGTCGCTATGATCTGACGGTTCAGGTTGGTAAGGCTTACTGTATCACTGTCGATCAGGTCAATCTCTCCAATGCCGCTCCGTACCAGAGCCTCCACAGTATATCCTCCTACTCCACCGATGCCAAAAACTGCCACCCGTCATGGGCTGCATATCATGGTCGTGATTCCAAACCAAAGCTTGATATGTTCTAATACAAAAATATGGATCAGATATACAAACAACGTATATTTTGACAACTTTGCAATCAATCCTGCTGATTTCCTGTTTTTTATATTTGCCGGAAACTTTAAAAACAACACAAAAATAAGCACTGCCTCCAAAAAAACGGGTAACGCAAAATGGCCATACAAAAGACTTTTGGGTTTACCTGCAACAATTGCATCCATTTCTCCTATTTTTGCTGCGTACAAGATTATATACAATATCCCTGCCACCAGGTATCGTTTTTTAACTTTAACAAACTTTTCTTTATATTTATCCAATGCATACCCCAGAAGAAAATACAGACTTAAATCACTTAATGCATAACTGAAATCGTGAAATAAGATTTCCCACAATTCATTTTTCGGAAATAAAATTGTGATCAAATTTTTTCCTACTGCCCATCCTGCCGATATCATACAGGCATAAGGCACATAACGTCCCTTTTCATAGCGTACCAGACAGATAAATATCGGTACTAGCAGATAAATACTGATCATCGCCGGCAAATACCACAGATGGAATTTTGATTTGACAACACCTGCTATAAAATCACTAAAACTACTGTCAGACAATCCGGATATTCCAATAGTATCTATCGTGTAAAAAACAGACCATGCAATATAAACCACCATTAGCTTTGTAATGTTTTTTTGATAAAATCCCTTTACAGAAAACTCTGTATTTTTGGAAAGAATTAATTTTCCGCTCAACATCACAAACAACGGAACAGCACTTCTGACCGCAGTATCATACAAATTAAAAACGTGCCACTCTCTGCTTGTCACATCCACCGAAAACCAGTTCTGTGCAGCTACATGAAGAAATATAACCATAAAACAGGCAAAAATCCTCAGATAATCCATATTATATTCTCTTTCCCGCATCCACAGTCCCTCCCTGTCTTTCTCTTTACCGTACTTAACGTTCATTATTATATCAAAAACAAAAGAGCAAGGAAAGTCTTTTAGATTTTACTATATTTTGATTTTTTCATGATAATTCTAATAAATATGCGTGCTATACTTATAAAAATCTGATAAAATAAAAGCATGACCGGAAGCTGCAGATGACTTCCGAAAACACGGCTTTTCAAGGAGGATACTTATGAAATTTAAGCTAAACAGTATGGAAAAGAAATGGATCCTGTACGATGTGGGAAATTCTGCCTTTACGCTTCTTGTCTCCACCATCATGCCCATTTATTTCAACTATCTTGCAGATCAGGCAGGGATTTCGGAGGTAAATTACCTTGCCTACTGGGGCTACGCAGTCTCTGTGGCCACAATCATCGTTGCCGTTCTGGGTCCTATCGTAGGAACAGCCTCTGACACAAAAGGACGGAGAAAAAAGATTTTCCTTGCCGCGCTTCTAATCGGAGCCATAGGCTGTGTCTTTCTTGGTTTCAGCCAGTCATGGATCTGGTTTCTGCTGCTTTTTGTCATTGCAAAATCCGCCTACTCCCTGAGCCTCGTGGTGTATGACTCCATGCTTCCGGATGTAACCTCTGAAGACCGTGCTGATGAGGTTTCCGCCCAGGGCTATGCCTGGGGGTATATCGGAAGCTGTATCCCCTTTATCCTGAGTCTTGTCCTTGTTCTTTTTTATGACAAGATCGGACTTACCATGAAAGCAGCCATGGGACTGGCTTTTCTTCTGGTAGCGATCTGGTGGATCATGATGAGTCTTCCGCTGCTCAGACATTATGAGCAGACACACTACCAGGCAACAGGCTCCGCAAACAATCTTGCCGCAAGCTTTAAACGTCTGGGTGGGATTTTCTCTGAGCTGAAGAAAAATAAAAAGATCCTGTTTTTCCTGATCGCATTCTTCTTTTATATTGATGGTGTCTATACCATCATAGACATGGCAACTGCCTATGGAACTGCTTTGGGACTGGATTCTACCGGTCTTCTGCTGGCGCTTCTGGTAACACAGATTGTTGCCTTCCCGGCAGCTCTGATCTTCGGTAAATTATCCCGAAAGGTCAACTCCTCACGACTGATCACGGTCTGTATCGGCGCTTATTTCCTGATCGCCATGTACGGAATCATTCTGAAAGAGCAGTGTCAGTTCTGGCTGCTGGCCATTGCTGTAGGTATGTTCCAGGGCGCAGTGCAGTCCCTTTCACGATCTTATTTTGTAAAAATCATCCCGGCAAATAAATCCGGCGAATATTTTGGAATTTATGATATCTGCGGCAAGGGAGCTTCCTTTGCAGGAACAATGGTCGTATCCATGATCAGTCAGATTACCGGCAGCGTAAATCTGGGTGTAGGAGCGCTTTCCATTATGTTCCTCATCGGTATTTTCTTCTTCCGCAAGGCGGACAAAATCCCGTTGGCATGATTCATTACATAAAAAACAGAACCACAATGTCTTATCCGGCACTGTGGTTCTGCTTTTTATTCATCAAAATTCACTTCAAAAACGCCCTCCGGAAGCCGCATGGTCAGCACTCCCAGATTAAACTCATCATCCATAACTGTAATGTGATATTCAAAGATCACATCATCCTCAAACTTGGACAAAAGTACATAAGAACCGTTCTCTTTTCCATCAATCTGATCGCAGATATCCTCATAAACCGCCGCTCCGGAAATCGGTCTCGGATAGCCGGAGCTTTTGATCTTATCTTCAATTGCCTGATATAATTCTTCCATATTAATTATCTCTCCTGTTATAAAATTTCCTGATGCAGCGCATCATAAGTTCTTGCTGTATTCGGTATTCTGGTTCTCATAAGGACAGCGGTATCTTGGTTTTCCAAGAGATTTTTTCCCATATTCTATTGCTTTTGCAGGACACTGAGTGATACATGCCATACAGTGGGTGCATTTCTTTCCCCATTCCGGTTTGCCCTTTGCCATGCTGATATTATCCAGCGGACAGACTTTTGCACATTTTCCGCAGCTGATACAGGTGTTATCCACATGAAATTTCCCTGCATGCACAAAAAGTGGATAAAAGATCTCATTGATCGGGCCGCTGCACACAGCGCCTGCCATATTTTCTTTTTCCGGCTTCAGTTCTTTCCCTTCCGCAATCCTTTGCGCCGTAGCCTGAAGTTTTTCCCGGGAATTCTGGATAATCCTGCAGGCTTCTTCCTCAGACGGAACCGGGAACATGGCAAGATAGTTTTCCGGCATAATGATCTGGGCGCATCCCATATAAACAAAGTCCTTTTCCCTGCACAGCTTCCTTACATATTTCGGTGCATTTCCGATTCCGTCACCACAAGTCATTACAAAATATGCCTTCACTCCGGACAGAAAATCCGATTTCCGAATCCACTGTTCCACCAGTCTTGGTATTCTCCAGGCATAAGTAGGCACCACAAAAACCGCTGTCTCCAGTTCCTTTCCTGAATAAAATCTATGGGATTTTATCCTTTCATTTATTGAGCAGATCTGATCTCCTGTTTTTCTGCTTATCTGACTGGCAGCATATGCACTGTTTCCTGTTCCGGAAAAATAAAAGATCACAGCAGTCCCTCCTTTTTAGTTTCTCATAGCAAATCCCCGTTCGTTTTCTTCCAGCGGAAGAGCCTTTGTCTCCATATCATCAATTCGGATATACCTGTCATTAAAAAGTGCCTGAAGGATCATATCCACGGAGACCTCATCTCCCTGAACCTCCGAGGTAACAGAACCGTCAAATTCGTTTTGTACCCATCCGGTTGCATTATATTTCTGTGCCAGATAATACATCTTATATCGAAATCCTACGCCCTGAACATGTCCCTTAAAGCAGAATCTCCTGCGTATTTTTTGCTTCATCACTTTCCGTTTCTCCCACAGCATTTTTTATATTTTTTCCCGCTTCCGCAAGGGCATGGATCATTGGGATAAACTTTTTTATTGCTGCTCACTGGCATATTATTCTGGAACATCCCCGGAAATACCGTCTCGTTTCTTCTGTTTCCCATACCTTCCTCATCGGGGGTATGTCCGCACAGTTCCACTTTTCTGGTTGTATTATATGCCTCCATCAAAAGCTCTGCCATTTCTCTGGCCTGCTTCTGTGTCTCAAAAATAACACCGTTTTTGTTCAGCTGATCCATGGCCTCAGACATAAGTCCACCTGTATAATAGACTCTGTAAATTTCACAGAGATAGGCTTCCGCCAGCTCAATATCCATTCCAAGTTCCTCGGTCAGAAGATGCTGAATCCTTTTGTAAACCGGCGCCTGAGAAGGATATCCATGGTAGGTGCAGTCAACGATCTCTTCCTCAAAAGGAATATAGAACTCTCTGTTTCCCTGACGATCCAGAAGCATATGGTAAATTTCTTTTTCTTCCAGTAACCCCCGCAGACTTATCCTGTCCCCGTCAAGCACGCAGATATTTTCCTCTTTCGGAACAGACTGGAACAATTCTATAAATTCTTCGAAGCTTACCCTGCACTCTTTTCTCCTGCGGTACATTCTGTATACAGCCCTTGCAGGCGCTGTGCCGTAAAGATATTCCACCATAACCATACATGCAGACAGCCAGCTTCTTTTTTTCTGAAGCATACAAAATTCCGGTGTACAGATTTTTTCAAAAACAGCAGAAACTTCTGCCGGAACCTCTGCATATCCGTCATCGTAGGCTGCAAGATATCCGATGTCACTGGCCCATTCCAAGTTTTCCCATTCATTCTCCTCCACATGGAAAAGACCTTTTTTTATTGCCTTTTCAAAAGCCTGAAACTCCCATTCATTCAGCCTTAAAAGCTCTTTTTCCATAACTTCAGGCTTTAAAACTTCCTCTGCAAACCTGGCCGCAAGCTCTGGTTTCTTCAGTTCTTCTGCACCGGAAATTCCTATTTCTCCGGCAAGAAAAACCAGATCCTCTTCGTCGTATGCCTGAAGATACTCTGCAGTTTTGGGATTTCTGCTTCCAGGCATATTTTTCATTTCTTTAAAAAACGCTTTTTTTATGGTTTCTGTCATATCCTTTAACAGAGAATTGGCACATTTTTTATTATTTTCTGTTTTGCTTTCCGCATTTTCGCTGAAAATCAGAGAAGCTTTTCCCTGACAGATGTCCTCATGAATCTCTTTGCTGATTCTGTAATCCGGTTCTCCTGCCTCCAGTGTGAACAGCTCCGCCAGACGTTTATTTTTCTGCTCTGTATCCGACCAGAACTCTTCCTCTGCGCCTGTTTTTTCTTTCATAATTACAGGACAAAGAGCCCTTCCATCCTCACTGACTGCGGGAAGCTTTTTTTCCACCTCTGCCCTGTATTCCGGCAGTTTCTGCTCATCCGTCTTTACCCGGAAGGTAAACCATGTCATCTTATCCAGCAGATCATTTACAAATGTATCGGAAGCATTTGAAAAGTCATACTGATAGGAAGTCACCTGAAGTTCATCTTCTTTATATTCTCTGACCTGAACCTTTTCCTGATAAAATTCAAACTCATATCTGTCTGTAAATGTGTACTCAAGGATTTCTCCCAGAATCACTGCCATCTGTGCAAAAGTAATGTCGGAAGGAACAAGACATCTCCTCCAAACCGGCGGCTTTGTTCCTTTTCTTATAATTTTAAGCTGATAAAATTCCATGTTTTTTCTCCTGTATCTGTCTTTCTGTTTATCTTTCTCCTTTTCGTTTCCTCTATTCTACTTCATATTTCTCAAACACACAACAGTGTTTTGCAGGACAGAAATAAATGCAAAAAACAGGCAGTAAACAAAAATACAGGGAATATCTATCCTTCAGAATAAATATCCCCTGTATGAATTCCCTGTATATTTTTTATTGGCTTCATGCCTTCTTTGAAAAAGTTCTTTTTAACATGATTGTAGAAATTACGCAGATAATAACCATGATAATTACAATGTTTGGAAGAACATGAATTTGCCCAGAACAAGGACAGCGGTGCTGGAGCTGATTCATCAGAAATACCGAAAACAGATATTCAACCTAACGAAATCGTGATATAATCAAAATATATCTGAGCGAAAAATGGAGGTAGTTTATGGGCGTAAGTTATAACAGATTATGGAAGATGCTCATAAATAAAAATATGAAACGGATAGAGATGCAGTACCTCACTGGGATAAGCGGAAATATTCTTGCCCGGATGGGAAAAAATCAGTATGTGTCAATGGAGACTCTTGAGAAAATCTGCAAAAAACTGGAAAAACCGTGGATATGAAAAAGGCGACAGCCGGATCTTCTGGATGGAACTTCTGACAACGGTATTTGGTGTGACGGAAATATCACAGTTTATTTCTTTTGAGGATCAGGTACATCTTGACCACACCAGTTTTATGGAATCGAAATCAATGATTTTGCTGTCACAGTTGCCAAGACAGCACTGTGGATTGCAGAATCACAGATGATGAAAGAAACAGAAGATATCGTTCATATGAATCTGGATTTTCTGCCGTTAACGACCAATGCGTTTATTGTGGAAGGCAATTCCTTGCAGATGGACTGGGAGAGCGTTGTACCGAAGTATCAGGTTTCGTATATTATGGGAAATCCACTGTTTCATGGATTTACTTTTATGACAGCTGACCAGAAACAAGATATGCAAAATATTTTTCCAGGTGTAAAGAATCTTGATTTTGTTTGTGCTTGGTATAAAAAAGCGTCAGAGTATATTCGGGGAACAAAAATAGAAGTCGCTTTTGTATCTACAAATTCAATTGTTCAAGGTGAAACGGTATCCAGATTTTGGGACTTTATGCAGGATGATATTATTAACTTCGCATACAGAACGTTTGTATGGGATAGTGAAGCTAGTGTAAAAGCCCATGTACATTGCGTAATTATTGGATTTGCGAAATTCTCACGTTCCACTAAATATTTATACGATAATGGAAGAACTACAGTGGTTGAAAATATAAATCGTTATCTGATGGATGGAATTTGATTATTGAAGATGAGGACTTAAATGAATTTATTAAAAAAGACCCGAAAGCAAAGAAATATATCTATCCTCTTTTGGGAGCATCAGAATATATCAAAGGGAATAAAAGATGGTGCTTATGGCTTGTTGGAGCAGATCCAGAAGAATTGAAAAAATGTCCAATGATTATGGAAAGAATAAAGAAGTGTAAAGAGGCGAGAGAAAACAGCGTTGCGGCTGGAATAAGAAAATTTGCATCCACACCAACACTTTTTGCACAGAGAACGCAACCAGTTGATAAAGATTTTATTATTGTGCCGAGAGTGTCTTCACAAGCAAGACGTTATGTCCCTATGGGATTCATTAAATCTGGAACAATTGTAACTGATAGGGTTCAGGTAATCCCAGATGCTTCGCTGTATGATTTTGGAATTATAATTTCAAATATTCATATGGCTTGGATGCGGGTAACATGTATGCGATTAAAGAGTGACTATAGTTATTCAAAAGATGTTGTATACAATAATTTCTCTTGGCCAGAGCCAACAGAGCAGCAACGACAAAAAATAGAGGAGACTGCGCAAGGAATACTTGATGCAAGAGCATTGTATCCAAATAGCAGCCTGGCAACACTATATGATGAATTAACGATGCCACCAGAACTGCGAAAAGCACACCAGCAAAATGATATGGCAGTCATGCAGGCATACGGATTTACAAAAGGCAGTGAAGCCTATAAAAGTGAAGCAGCCTGTGTTGCAGAACTTATGAAAAGATATCAGAAATTGTGTGAGGAACAGAAATAATAAGGAGCAGAAAAATTGAAAAATAAAAATATTGAGAAAATAGAGTTTCTTAAAATAGTATATTTTGATGAAGCTGCTTCACAGAATTATGTTGATGTTACAAATGGAGGACGGCTTGATTGGTCAACACAGGAAAATAAAGAAAAAATAGCTAAAATTGTTGCTGAAATTGAAGCTCATGCAAAAAGCGGTTTTAATATTTTGAATTATATTAAAGCAACATTTCAGAGAAAGGTTGATGCCAATGCTTCCGCTGAACTAACTAGCGCTTTTGACAAAACAATAAAAAATACGTTGCTTTCTCGCTTGTGGCACTCAAAAAAATATGCGGTGAAATGGAAATATAATTCTCTTAGCAAGGCTAAGAGCGCACTTCTATATAGGCAATTACATCTGCCTGCATCGTGCGGCCTGCGGTACTGTTCCTGGTTTTGAGAAATCTCAATTCGGGAAATACGGCGAAATCAGAGATTTTGGACAGGGGGATTTTCTCCCTTGCGGCACAGGTGCCTATTCCCGTATACTGTGTGTCTGTATATAAATTGTTTTAAGCTGATACAACTACAGAGTAAAAATTGTGGAATTGCAGGTTGTTTCTTAGAAAAATAGAGGAGGATTCATAATGAGTGAGAAAACAGAAATTACTTTTATGCAGGCAAGATTAATCCGGCTTGCTTCCGAAGAGTGGCATTTACCTGTTGAGCAGATTATCCACTTGTTTAAAGAAGCTGATGTTCTTGAATATATAGAAAAATGTTATGGGATTTTTCATTGCGAAGGTGATGAAGCTGTGCTTGAAGATATTACGGAGTTTCTGGAAAGAAAGGGGATAGAGATTAGTGCTTAACTTAAAAGATGGATTTATTCTCTACCATGGAAGTTATTGTGAAGTAAAAGAACCAGATCTTGCTAAATGTGCAAAGAGAAAAGATTTTGGTCAGGGATTCTATTTAACCACCTCAAAGGAGCAGGCAGAAAGTTTTCTGAGAACTTCAATAGCAAAAGCAATCGCAATCGGAAAAATTAAAGAAGATCAGAATTATGGATATATTTCAACTTTTGAATTAAAACTTTCCAGGAAACTTGAAATGCATATTTTTGAAAATGCAGATGTAGACTGGTTACATTGTATTGCCGCTCACCGAAAGAAAAAAATGTTTATTGATGTTGAACGTGAAATGGCAAAATATGATATCATTGCAGGAAAAATTGCGGATGATGCAACAAACGCTACTCTTACCGCTTATCTTGCCGGAGCTTTTGGGACTGCAGGTGATAAGGAAGCAGATGATTTCTGTATCAGACAGTTGCTGCCAAATAAACTAAAAGATCAATATTGCTTCAAAACAGAATCCTCTATTAAGTGTCTGAAATTTGTGAAAGGTGAGAAGATATGGCTGAAGTAACAATTCCAAAGGAAAAAATGAATTATACAATCGACCTTCTTATCACTATGGTGACAGAAGAAATCGCAGAAGAGACGTGCAGGGACAGAAAAGAGGTATTGACAGATTTTCTATGTTCCAGAACAGGAAAAGCACTATATGATGAAAAAACAAAGCTGTGGTGCAATGGACCGGCATATATAGCTGAGCTGTATATGGAGGAATTAAAGAAACCCCCCCGCTGATTAAATTCCATATTTTCTCTCCTGTATCTGTATTTCTGTTTGTCTTTCGCTGCTGCTCACTGCGTTCACAGCAACTTGGGAAAAATGCAGGGAATATCCATCCTGCCAGAATAGATATCCCCTGTATAAATTTCCTGTATGTTTTCCTACCTGTTTTATGCGTTTCTCTATCCACACATTTTAAATTATATGTACTTCACCATTGCCTGACTTCCCAGCTCTGTATTCTCCTGTTTCATGTAACTTACATATTTTCCCTCTTTTTCTCCTTAAATGGCTTCAAAAAGATCACCCATCCAAAGATCAGCAGATTCATCACCAGTGCCACAGGAATATCTCCCCAGTGGATCTGTTGGTTCTGAAGCACATCTGCAGAGTATGTTCCCGAAAAGACTACCGCCATATTATTATTCAGAAAATGAATAATGACCGGAACCCAGATATTCTGGGTTTTCATATAAGCATATGCCATAAAAAGCCCAAGCGTAATACAGGTAACAAACTGACTCGCCAGAGCCGCCAGTCCCATATCCGGCGTAGTGTAATAGAAAAAGTCAATTGGCAGATGCCATACAGCCCACACACAGCCCAGAAGGATGACGCCGCCTTTCAGTCCGAAACGCTTCTGAAGAAGAGGCTGAAGATAATATCTCCATCCGTATTCCTCACCGAAGAACGCCACAACTGACAGGAAAAAGTTCACCAAAACAGTAAAAAACATGATCCAGGTAGTAGGGTTTGCCATTATTTTTCCAAATTCAGAAAGCTGGCCACCCAGGGCACTGGCAAGTACAAATCTGAGAAGATATAATCCAATAAACAACAGGATCATAAGAACAGATGTATTCCAATGACTGCTGTTCAGTCCATAGGCTCTGCGCTTTTCTTTACCGGATACCAGAAGAAGGATCCAAAAAACAATACTGCCGCCTATCATAACGTACTGCAGGATCAGCATCCACTGAGAAAACGGTGTGCCCATCAGATCTATATTTTTCGGCACCAGAGCAGAGGCCGCCGTACAGACAACCAGCACTGCCGTAAGCACCACAAAGAATATGTAAAAAGCTTTTGGAAGATTTTTATCCCCCTTTCTGGTAATTAAATAAGCCAGCATCACACCAGCTGCCGGATACAGCATCTGCGCGTTGGGAAAAGCGCTGAGATCAAGTCCCTTTCCATACCCATACCACATCAGAAGCCCCAGTATATAAGTGATCCCATATGCTACGATCACATAAATCATAAGCTGTTTTTTCTCTGTCTGCGTAAATTTCATAATTCTCCTCCTTATTCTCCCGGAAATACTACTGTCACGGAAAAAATCCCGTCCTTTGTTTCTATATTCAGTGCACCGTGATATTTTTCTACTGTATGGCGCACATTTTCCAGGCCAATTCCTTCATGCCCCTGCTTGCCGGAATGCCCCGGGGCATACATCTCTGAAGATGGATTCCATATTTTTACTATTGTAAAATCCTGTATCTGTTCTCCTCTTATTTTTATCCAGAAATTCTTTTTATTTTCGCCTGCCTCTATAGCATTATCCAGAAGATTTGCAAAAATTGTTGTCACATCCATGTCCGTCAGAAAATCCAGGCTGACACCGCCCATATTACATTCTGCCTGTCCCGGTTCCAGCTTTTTCAATTTGTCATTCAGGATCATGTTCAACATTCTGTTGTCTGAATAAAATTTCAACCCAAGAGAATTCAGCATTCCATGAACATCTTCAAAATAATCAGTATTATCCGTCTTTACTGACTGCTCCAGCATATTCAGATGATTCCTGATATCATGAATGATTCTTCTGGATCTGTTATAATTATTTTCCATATCCGCATAATACTGATGTGTCAGTTCATTCTGCTGTTTCATCAATTCTACCTTGTGCTTCAGCTCTCTGTTTTCTGCCAGATCATACCACACATAAAGACACTCCTGATAAAAACCAAATTTTTTACTGATATATACGGTAAAGTAGATACCGATTACCTGAGCTCCGTAATTTGCCATTCCATAAATCAGAGAATACAGAATCCAGGTTCTGCTTCTGTGATAAAAAAGCCAGCAGACGGCAATGTAATATACTGTAAGCACGGACATTGTAATGATGTCATTCCACCATAATGCCGGGAGCAAAAAAGTAAGTACCATAAAGATTCCCCAGACACAGTATCTTACCCATGGTTTCGACTCTGTCTCTCTTGGCATGGAATACAGAAACCAGATGAAGCTTCCTGTATGGATAATCAGTTCAATGATCTGAAAAAAGTAATATAATACATAATCCATTTCGCTCATCCTCTCCGGTATTCCAGGCGCGCCGACAGCCAGGCCGTCAGCTCCTGTTTCCATATTTTCTGTTTTTTCTGGGAAAGAGGAACTTCCATTCCATTATCCAGATAAATGTGCTGCCCTTTTACATTTTTCACATGGAGCATATTCACGGAAAAACTCTGATGGGGCATGGAAAACCCGAAGTTCTCCATCCGTTTTGCCACACTCCCAATTCGTTCTACCATATAATATTCTTCTTTATCTGTCACAATCCGTATCTTTCTGTTCTCATACTCAAAAAAATAAATGGACTCCACAGGAAGACAGACAATTCCATCCACCGTGTGAAAATCAAGGATGATCTTTTTGTCCGAGATTTCCATATATCGGAATATCTCTTCCAGAATATTTATGATCTCCCGTCTGTTTACAGGCTTCAGAAGATACTGAAATGCATGAACTCCAAAAGCTCCTGCCACATAATCCCTGTAAGCCGTCACATACACAATTTTTACCTCCCGGTCTATGATACGAAGCGCCTTGCCTGTCTCAATGCCATTCATTCCCTGCATATCGATATCAAGAAAAACCGCGTCATAAGGCAGATAATTTTCCAACAAATCCTCTCCGGAAGAAAACACCTTTAGCTCTACTTCTGAATTCCATTCCAGAATAAGATTTCTGATTTCATCCCGGACATTTTTTTCATCATCACAAACTGCAATTCTGTACATTTCAGCCACTCTCTCCTGTTGTTTTTACTATAATCATTATACCTGAAATTGTAAATACAGTATACACAAGAGACAAAAATCATGTACTAAACGACAGAATTTCAAAAAACAAAAGACTGCTGTAATCCCTTACCAGAGGAAATTTTCTCCTATCTGACACAGCTCTTACAGCAGCCTTTTTATAATATTTTTACATTCTCAGTTTCTTATGAAATTCCCTGACTGTACTTTTTTTCTGAAAGATAAACAGGCCTGCCAGAACCAGAAAACTGATTCCTGAACAGATTACTGAAGGATACGGGAAGCGGATCAGCCCGATCCATACCAGAATCATGGGAATGCATCCTGCGATACCTGCCTGGATCAGATAAAACAGATATTCTTCTTTTTCCAAATGGTTCACCTTGGCGATCACCGGCATGGAACCCAGTACTGCCATAGCCCCAAATGGAAGCACGAAATCAATCGACCAGCCTCTCCATCCTGTAAAATTATCCCACAAAACAGCAATCACCGTAATCAGGATCAGCTGCCACATTTCATTCTTCAAAATATTTCTCCGTTTGGTATATCCCACAGAAACAACAAGCCAGGCGCAGAAGCTTCCCGCCGCCGCAAACCAGAACCAGTTCAGCGTATCCCAGATCATGTAATTGACCATTCCGCAGATCACTGCTACTGCCAGACAGAGAAAAGAAAAAATCTGATAAGCCTTTCTTCCTTCCTGCTTCTGTTCCTCCTGGCATCCCGGAAAATCATTTCGTTCTTCTGTAAACGATATTTCATCTTCTCTCAGGTATCTGAGGAAATTTCTCTGAATACTCTCTCCTGGAATCTTTGAAGTAAATCCCAGAAGAAGCTCGTCTCCATAGGAACAGGAACAGAGCTGCAAAGTTTCCGTACAGGTAAAAAATCCAAACCTTCTGATATAAGGTTCATATTCTTTCGGGAACCGGACCACGCCAATATTGGAATATACTGTCGTAATCCTCCGGCTTCCCCAGGCTGCACCCACCATCAGAAAATACTTCTTGACTTCAAGAGGAACCGCACGGATCAGAGGATTCTTTTCCAGACGCACATAACCGTTCATATGCATGGCGATCTTTTCTTTTACCAGCTCTTCTTCAAACTGTTTTTTTACACCTTCCAGCACATCCCGGAAGGTAGTGGTATCTGTAAACGTATATCCTACCTCGATCCAGCCAAAAAAATTTGCCATGGACTCTGACGGAAAAAAATTCCTCAGATTTACAGGAACCATCAGGGTCACCGGCCGTTTCTGCCGGCTTTTCGGGATCTCCTCATGGATGGAACAGATAAATACAGCTGACAGATACGCTGTAAGTGATGCTCCGTATTCCCGGGCTTTTGCCAGAATCTCTTTTACAGGTATGGATATCTCCAGGATCTCCATTTCCTCATGACTGAGCATAGCACCTCTCAGGGGTACTGCCCGCGGATTTTTGTCTTTATTTTTAGGGGTTTCCGAGGAATAATACTGAGAAAAACTATCCTCCTCGTGATCCCGGAAAGTGGCTTTTTCCTCTGTTTTTATATGGGGAAATTCTGCCTCCGGATGCCGGAGAAGCAGATAACTCTGTACCAGTTCCTGCAAAAAATTCCTTGCCCCTGTACCATCTGTAAGTGCATGATAAACTTCAAAATTAATGCGGTTTTCATAGTAGGAAACCTCAAAGAGAAGTGACTTTTTATCCGGGATATACAGTCTGCTGCAGGGAGGCTTTTTTTCCTCTTTTGCCACAGCCCGGATGTCTCTTCTCTCCAGATAAAACCAAAAAAGCCCCTTCCTCAGAACCACCTGGAACAATGGATATTTTTCCATTGTCCTGTCAAGTGCGTCCTGGAGGATCCGGGGGCTTATTTCTTCCGTCAGTTCACAATACATCCGAAAGACTCTGGTATCGTTTTTATCTGTTGCCGGCGGAAATGCCAGCGCTGCATTATCCAGCTTTCTCCATTTTGAATATCCTGATTTCACGATCTGCCCGCCTTATCCACATTTGATGTTTCAAATATATCACAGACTCTGAAATCAGGCAAGAAAGGATTTGGGAGATGTTTTTGTTCAGGCTTTTTTTCTGTCCTGAATTTCCTTTACGATCTGATTGTAATATCGTTTGTTCAGTCTGTAGAAAAACAGAACCGCCGCAGTAATGATCCATAAAACTCCCGGGATCGTCGTAAAGGAATGTTTCATAACAGCAGTAACCACTGCATTCTGCGGCTGGTTTGCCACATATCCGAAATGACCCAGAACAGCTGCCAGAAGCGCAGTCCCAAGCGCCATACCCACTTTATTCCCAAGAGAGATAAACGCATACTGGAACCCGTCATTTCTCAGTCCGGTCTTCCATTCTCCATACTCCACACAATCCGGAATAATCGCATAAATAGCCGTATTGAATCCGGAGAAAAAGAACTGTGCCAGACAGGAAAGAATATAAAAGGGAACCGGTGAAGTCCTTACCGTAAAGAAATACATGCCAAACATGCTTAATCCTGTAAATAATGCAAAAATAGACGCCGCTCTTCCCTTATTATTAGTAATACGAAACAGAACAGGAAAACAGGCTGCACCAATTATGGACGGAATAATAATGCACAGAGAATAAACACTGAACAGAGCCTTGTCTCCTTCCACATAAGTAAAATAATAAAGAGCATCTGCATTTCTTCCATATAAAGTAAGACCAAACAAAAGCTGTCCCGCCGCTGCAATCAGATAGGGCTTGTTCTGCATAACTGCAGACAGCTGTCTCCTGAGAGAGATCTTTTCCTTTTCTGGAATCGTCACCACTTCTTTTGTTTTGGAAAAGCAGAATATATGACAGCCTGCAAAAATACAGCCATAAAGAACGGCAATCAGCAGATATCCCCGTTTATCGTTTCCATTTCCCAGTGCAGTGATCAGTGGAACCGTTACAATATTGATCACACCGATAGCGATCATAGCGCTGACGGAACGGAAGGTGTTGATCTTTGCACGCTCTTCTATATTCTGAGTCATTGCTCCGCACAGGGTTCCGTAAGGAATATTGACGCAGGTATAACCAAGAACCAGAATACAGTAGGTAACTGCCATATATACAATCTTCGCCGTACTGCTCCAGTGCGGATGTGCCCAGAATGTCAGGATCAGTACGATTGCGGTCAGAGGCGCCGCGATCAGTAGCCATGGGCGATATCTTCCCCATCGTGAATGTGTTTTATCGCTTAAGGCACCGATGACCGGATCATTGACCGCATCCCAAAACCGTGAAAATAACATCAGTGCAGCAACTGCTCCCATACTGATCCCAAATACATCTGTATAAAAGATCATAAGAAAATTGCTTACAAACATCCAGCTGAAATTACAGCCTACGTCACCCATACCATAGGCGATTTTGCTTATCAATGGCACTTTAACATTTGTATTTTCTCCCATAATCATAACTCCTGTTCTTTTCTTTTTTTATGGAAATTACTTGATTTTTATCACAGCCTTCACGATATCCGCCTTATTATTCACACTGTAATCCATTGCTTTCTGAGCCTCATCCAATGTAAAAATATCTGTAACGATTCCCTTCAGGTCAACCTTGCCCGCAGCTACCGCTTCAATAGCCATTGGATAAATATGACGATAGCGGAATACTGTTTTAAAGGTAAGTTCTTTATCCAGAACAAGGCTCATTGGAAGAGTCATTTCTCCTGTTTTGCTGTATCCTACAAGAACGATATTGGAGCCTTTTCTGGCAATCTGAATGGCCTGTCTTGTAGTAATTTCTGTACCTGCCGTCTCAATGACCAGATCCATTCCTCTGCCATTTGTGATTTCATTTACTTTCTGTACCACATCTTCCTTTGCCCCGTTGATCACACCTGCTGCTCCCAGCTCAAGCGCTTTCTCCAGACGTTTTTCCATAATATCCACCACATATACCTCAGACACTCCTCTTGCCTTTAATGCCATCATGGAAACCAACCCGATGCATCCTGCTCCCATGACTACCGCCTTCTGCCCCAGATGTGCATCTCCCTGAATCGCTGCATGGAATCCTACGGCAAGCGGCTCGATCAGTGCGCCTTCCAGAGTGCTTACATTGTCCGGAAGCTTGAAGCAAAGATCTGCTTCATGAGCTACATATTCCTGAAACACACCGTCTACTGGAGGAGTCGCAAAAAATACCACCTCAGGACAGAGATTATATTTTCCTTCTTTACAGAATTCACAGTGTCCGCAGGTTCTGCCCGGTTCCAGTGCAACTCTGTCGCCTGCCTTCAGGTGCTTTACATTCTTTCCGACTTCAACCACTGTTCCGCCCGGTTCATGTCCCAGTACAAAAGGAGGTTTCACCACATAATCTCCAATAGCTCCCGTTTCATAATAATGAAGGTCACTTCCGCAGATACCTACATATTCCAGCTGTACCAGAACTTCATTATCTTTAGGCCGTGGGATATCACGCTCTTCAAATCCCATTTTTCCGATACCAAGCATAACTGCTGTTTTCATTTTACCTTCCATTGTTTTTCTCTCCTTTTTTATTATCTTTTATTAATTGTTTTATTAAAGTAATTATATTATTATCCTGTTTTTCTTATTTGTCAATAGATTTTCAAAACTTCCCTGTTATCCACAATTTTTATTTCCCGGAATTATGAAAACTGCACAAAAAAAGAGAAGAGATTTCTTTCATCTTCCCGATGATAAGAAATCTCTTCTCTTTGTATTTCAGAATTGTTCTGTATCAGATTGTCTCAAAAAAAGAATCAATATGCTTCCGTGTAGCTCCATATGCCGAAGAAAGCAGCTTATATCTGCCAATCTTTACATAAGAAGTATCAAGGTCAAACTTGTTCTGTTCCAGTATCTTCAGATCCAGCTCTGTACGAAATTCCTCAAGGTAGCCTCCCACATAGCCGCCAAGAACAATATCGCAGTCAAAAGCCATTCGGAGGTTAACAATCATCACAGCTAGATCTTCCAGATAGTCATTCCATACTTCAAGGATCTTTTCATCCTTTCTCCGAAGCTTTTCAAAAAAGTCCTCCAGATTACCCTCTCCTGCTTTCTGAAGCACAGCCGCTGAACAATAGACATCTGCACAGCCTTTTTTTCCACAGTAACAGGTTTTTCCGTCTTTTTTTATTACCATATGCCCAAACTCGGCACTTTTATGATTTTCTCCTGGAAACAGCTGCCCATGCATATAAACCGCACCACCTACAGTATTGCTCAGAGAAAGATACACTGCATTTTCTGAAGCGTCATCCAGCTCTGCACAGGCTGCACAATTGGCATCATTTTCAAAGCTGCAGGGAATCTGAAAAAGCGGCTTCCAGTTTCTCAGGCTTACATTCGAAATCCCCAGTATATGAGACCGCAAAAGAATCTCCTGATCACTGTCAATAATACCCGGATAAGAAAATCCCACACCCATCAGTTTTTCCCGGGGAACTTCCTTCTGCTCTGCCAGAGAAAAAACCTTTTCACAGACCGCTCTGTTATATTCCATATCACCTGCATAGCACATTCGGGAACGCTCAGCGGCAACAATCTCTTTTCTGGTGTTTACCAGCACTACGGTCAGATGATTGGCAGTAATATCCACACCGGCTACATATCCCAGATCACCCACAACCGACAGTGCCTTTGCCTTTCTCCCCCCTGTGGATTCATAGCTGCCGGTCTCCTCTATCAGTCCCGACTCCATCAATTCCTTTACATACTGTAGGGTTGTAGGCATACTCAGCTTCAGCTCTGTGGAAATTTCGGATTTGGATGTACTTCCTTTTCTGGAGATATATTTAAGGATACGGATCTTATTCTGTTTTTTTATTTCCAGTGTATTTGCCCTCATACCTGTTCCTCCATACCGGTTTTTATTTTATTAAAAATATTATAAATCTTTTTATAAAAATAAGCAAGAATCAGCTTTTTCTTTTTTCCAGAAACGTGTTCATATGGCGGAAGCTTTCCTGCACATGAAAAAACCGGATTCCCAGAGCAAAATATCCATGAAGAGCATTGGGAATCCTGTGAACCTCCACATAATTTCCTGCTTCTTCCAGTCGCTTTCCATACTCTTCTCCCTCATCCCGCAAAGGATCAAATTCCGCAGTCAGAATCAGGGTATCCGGCATATTGGACAGATCCTTCTCCATCAGAGGAGAAAAATACGGATTCTGCCGATCTTCTTTGCTGTTTTCGTAAAGAAGCAGATAATTTTCCATTCTCTCTGAAGTCAGAAGATAGTCGGTTCCATTTTCATGGACAGATTTATAAGGGGATTCCTCTGTGTAGCAGTTTCCCAGAGCCGGATAGATCAGGATCTGTCTTTTTGGCATAAACTCTCCTCTGGCTCTGGCAAGCAGGCATACTGCCGCAGCCAGATTTCCGCCGGCGCTGTCGCCCATAATCGTAATCTTGTCCTGATCTTCTCTCAGCAGATCCATATAAAGCGTTCTGGCTGCTGCATAGCAGTCCTCCAGTCCTGTAGGGAAACGATGCTCCGGAGCAAGACGATATTCTACGGAAATCACAATATGCCCGGTGTCCTGCGCCATCCGGGAGCACACCCGGTCATAGTTTTCCACACTGTCTGTCACCCAGCCTCCGCCGTGAAAAAACAGAAGAATAGGATACGACAATCCCTGAGACATCTCTGTTTTCATAGCTTCCTCATCTGGAAAATAAAGACGCACCGGAACCTCATGGTCTCCGTTATATACCTTTGTATCCAGTTTTTTCAAAAAGATCCGCATTGCATCGAGCTTTTTCAGATCTGCCAGCTTTCTGGCAGCATCCACTTCCACATTACTGTAGGATAATGCATGTAAAATCGCGCGCATTGTTTTTGATATCAATATACATTCCTTTCTGCCGGATTCCCGGCCGTCTGTTTTTTAACTGATCTGCCATCTTACATGACTGCCAGTCTCATCCTTTGTCACTATCAGCTGATCTTCAATCTCCTGCTTTAACTCTGTCACATGGGAGATGATTCCGATCAGTTTTGAACCCTCTGCCATTTCTAAAAGAACCTTTACAGCCTGATTTCTGGAATGTTCATCCAGTGAACCAAATCCCTCGTCAATGAACATCATATCCAGATTTACAGCCGCAGAACTTTCCTGGATCTGATCTGCCATTCCCAGTGCAAGCGCCAGCGCCGCCATAAACGATTCTCCTCCGGAAAGCGTTCGTATCTCCCGTTCCTTTCCGGTAACTGCAGAGTAGACCATGAGATCCAGTCCCCTGTTTTTTCCTTCTCCTGCCTTTTCCAGATCGTACATCCGAAGTTCAAACTGACCGGCAGACATATCCTGAAAACGCCTGTTAGCCGCATAAAGAATTTTTTCCAGGTAATATCTCTGAACGTAGGTTTCCAGATCCATTCTGGAACCGCTGACATTCCCGGAAACAAGACGGTAAAGATGGTCCAGCTTTGCATGTTCCTCCACCAGCTTCTGCCGTTCCTGAAGCTTTGGTGCAAGAGTATCATAAACCTCCTGATTGTCCTTATATACCGAGCGGATCTGATCCCTTACAGCCTCCGCTTCTCTTAATCCTGTTTCTTCCAGTTCCATTTGTCTCTGAATCTCTTCCAGTGCAGGCTCTGTTCTTTTGCCAATTGCTGACTGCATGGATTCTGCACGGCTTTCTGCCGCTGTCTGTTTTTCGCGGAAGTCCTGAACTTCTTTTCGGAAGCTCTCCGCCGCTTCCCTGCTGTATTCTTCTGTAAGCTTTTTCCATTGTATTTCTGTAAGCTTTTTTTCCTCTGCCACAGACTCACAGGCTTTTTTGCGGTCTGCGGCTTCTGCCTCATAACGCGGAAGCTCTGTTTCAAACTTCCGGATCAGCGTCTCGGAATGAACCCGTTCTCTTGCCGCTTTTTCTCTTCCTTCTTTCGCTTCCTCATAACGGCTTCTCCACTGTTCTTTCTTCCGGAAAGCCATTTCTCTTGCTTTTACCGCTTCTTCCCGGGATTGGAAATCAGAAGTTACTGCATAACTTGCAAGCTCTGCTTTTGCCCCTTCATAAGCTGCCTGCGCTTCTCGCACAAGCTTTTCGGCATCCTCTGTCTGTTTTCTGGAAGTTATCTTCTGCTCCTGGATTTCTTTCATCTCTTTCTGGATTTTTTTCAGATGCGCCACTTCGCGCTCATATTTCCGCCCATTTTCCTGAACCTTCTGCATCCAGCTCCGCAGCAGTTCCTGTGCTTCCCCAGGGGAAAATTTTTCCGGAAGTTCCGGAATATTCTTTCTCATTTTCTGTTGAAGGCTTTCAAAATCTTCCTGAAAATCCTTTTCTCTTGTTTCTCTTAAATTTCTGTTTGACTGTGCTTCTGTCGCCAGTGTTTCCTGCTCTCTGCGAAGCATATCGGTCTGTTTTTCAAGATCGTCAATGATTTCCTGTGAAAGCTCCTGATGCTCTTTTTTTACTTTACAGGGATTGGGATGCTCTGTAGAGCCGCACACCGGACAGGGACTTCCCGGTACGAGCTCTGCAGCCAGAAATCCCGCCTGTCCATCCAGAAATTCACGCCGCAGCCGCTGATATTCTTCCTGCTTTTTTTCGTAATTTCCCCTGACAGTTCTGTATTTCTGCTTCAGATTATTTTCCCTTTCCCCATACTGCTTTATTTCCCCATAAATAGTCGCAAGCGATTTCAGAGCTTCTTTCATTCCCTTGATCTCTGTCATCTGTCCATTACAGACTGCCAGCTTTTCTCCTGCATCAGCAAGCTGCTCCGCCTGCTCCCGAAGGCTGCTCTCTGTTTTTTCCAGCTCTTCAGAAACCTGTTTGCAGGTCTGTTCCTGTGCCTGTGCTGTTTGAAGCTTCTGTTCACCTTCCGAAACCTTTTTTTGCGCCTGATCAATCTGCTGAAACAGCTGCAGGGCCTTTTCTGCCTTTTCAGAAACCCTGCTGAATTCTTCCCGGGCTCCGTCCAGTTCCCTCTGCATACTGGTTTCCTCCGCCAAAGTCACCTGTTCTTTTTTAATCTGTTCCGGAAGGATTTCCTTTTGTTTTTTCAACTCTGACTGTTTTCGCTCCACCTCACTGGCTGCGGCTTTAAAGTATTCATAAACCTGTTTTAGCTCATAAGCGTCTGCGATTTTTCCGGCAAGAACTTCCCTTTTTGCCATAGAGTCAGACATTTGTCTGTATCCTTTAAGCTGTTTTTCCGCTTCTTTCAGCTGCTGAAATAATCGGGTCAGCTGCTGGGCTTCTGTATATTCATCCCTTCTTTGATCTCTCTGTTCTGCTGCCTTTTCACTGTTTTTTTCTGCCTTTTTCTGTTCTTTTTTCAGACAGGCCTGGTATATTTCTAACGCTTCCAGAAGCTCCGCCATCAATGTGATCTCACCGTCTGCAATCCTGTTTTTCAGTTCTTTCAGATGTTCTGTACAGCCGAATATACTTTCATTTTCTTCTTTCGGAGAAAAAAACTTCAGCCTCGCCACTTCACTCTGACATTGGGTTTTGATGATTGCGATATCTTTTTCCCGAGCCCTTTTTCTGTTTCCCAGCTCATTGGCAATCTGTTCATACATTTCCGTATTAAATAATTTCCGGAAAATTTTCTTTTTATCATCAGATTTCGCTCTCAGAAGTTCCATAAATTCTCCCTGAGCGATCATAGCTACCTGCATGAACTGGCTTTTGGTAAGGCCTGTGATTTCCTGAAGTTTTGCATTAACTTCTTTAGGGGGATATTCTGTTCCATCCGGCATAAAAAGAGCAACAGATCCGGTGATTTCCCGGGTTCCTGTCCCTTTGGCCGCACCTCTTGTAATGGTCTTTAAATGTCTTGGAACACGCCGGACGGTATATTGATCCTCCCCTTCCATAAATTCCAGCTCCACGTACGGCTCAAGATTCAATTCTGCGTACTGGCTCTGAAGCACCACACCTTCTTTTTTATTTAATGAAGAACTGGCTTCTCCATACAGGGCAAATACAATGGCATCAAAAACTGTCGTTTTTCCCGCACCCGTATCTCCTGTGATAAGGAACAGGTTCTGTTCCGGCTTTTTAAAATCTATGACCGTCTCCCTTCCATAAGAGCCAAACGCCTGCATTTTTAACTTTAAGGGACGCATTCTACTTCACCTCCTGAACCGTATGGATCACATCTTTAAGAAGTTCTTTTTCTGCCTCATCTGTATCCTGTAAAAATGCACAGCACAGTTCAAAAGGATCCAGGATTTTCTGCTCTGTCACACGCATCTGCGTGGCAGAATTTCTCGTTCCTTCTCTTCGGATTTCCAGAATCTTTGGAAAAGCAAGCCTCAGTCGATCCTGCATATCGATCACATTCAGATCCACCTTATCCGTAAGAATTACCGTTACATAATCCTCACATCCCTGCTTCAGAACCTCTTCCAGCTTTCCTCTGATCACCCGCACCTGACGCAGAGGATTCAGAGGAAGAACAGTGATATCAGGCTGCTTCTCCTTTTCGGAAATATCCACCATAAGTATTCCTTTCTGCTGCTCTGCCTCGCTTACTGAACATGCCAAAGGTGTTCCACAATACCGGAAAATCTCTTTCCCCACTTTCATTGGTTTATGGATATGTCCCAACGCTGCATAATCAAATCTTTCCAGGATATCCGCAGAAATCTCATCGATATTCCCCACCGTACGGATCTCTGAATCCATTCTTTCCACATCTTCTGCTGTTTTTCCAACAGGAAGATAAAACTGATGGCTTACCAGGATATTTCTCTGCTCCTGATCGATTTCTTCCCTCTCGATCAGTCGGTGAAGGGTTTCGTTATAAGAAAGATTATTTCCATTTTCATCTGTCCCTGTGATTTCCTTCACCATAGAGGGCTTCACAAATGGAAGCAGATAAAAATTCACCGGACCATAAGAATCCTGTAGGATTACTTTTTCTATTTTTTCTGTTTCTTTCCGTGGAGGAAATCCGATCATATGCACATTCTGTCGGGAAAGTACACCGCGGAAGCAATTGATCCTGGGACCACTGTCATGGTTTCCACTGATAATCATAATGGTCATATCCGGAACAGCCTCTGTCAGCTCCGCTATCAGATGGTCAAATACTTCCACTGCCTCTGCAGACGGAACTGCCTTATCGTAAATATCCCCGGCAATCACCAGCGCCTGTGGGTTTTCTTTTTTTACATAGTCTGCAATCTGGTCAAAAATATATTCCTGATCTTCTCTCAGGTCCCTGTTTATTAACTTCAGACCTATATGCAGATCTGACAAATGAAATATCTTCATACCGCCTCCTGTATACCGAATCCCCCGGCACTGCTCATACAGAACCGAGGGATCCTTTTTACTGAGTTTCTATTTTTAATGTTTTTCGTTCTGAACTTCTCTGATCCATTCTTCCACCTGAGAAGGTTCCACATCAATAACCTCCGATATCTTCTGCACTTCCATGCCCATTGAAAAAAGCCTCTGTGCCACTTCTATGTTTTTTCTTTTTGCTTCCTCCACCGCTTTCTTCGCAGCTTCCTTCTCGGCTTCCTCCCTTGCCTCCTGAACCTTGTCTTCCACATATAATCTCATAATGTACTCATCATCAAACAAAAAAGACATAATATCTACAACCTCCTTTTCCCTGGATTCCAGATATTCTTTTAATAAATTCCTGTTTTTACAAATACTTATGGTCTCCATAACTGCTTTTCTGGTGTATCCAAAAATTTTCACCTGATCATTAAAGATTCTGGTAAATCTTATGCTATCTTTGGTAGTATGTTTTGCAATTTTCAGGAATTTTTCCTCAAGTTCTGCGGAGGTAAATCCTGCTTTATCTTTTGTAGTGGTATTTGTTTTTATACTGGTTTTCTCCATATGTACCACCACCTTTATAATGTTTTCACCCTTATTGTAGCAGACGAAAATATTTCTGCCAACTCTGTTCACCGTTTTTTTTCATTTTCATACAGGGTTTTTGCAGATATTTTTAAGGATGTTGTAAAACAAAAAATCCCTTGTCTCTGTATCCATTTTGATGATACAAGGACAAGGGGTATTCTTTTATAATAGAAAACGCTTATGCACCCAGGATTTCTCTGGCATTTTTTATCCTTTCCTCTGCAGGAGGTTTCACTCCCTCCAGAGGATATGGAATCCCGAGTTTTTTCCACTTAAAGGTTCCAAGCGTATGGTAGGGAAGGACTTCTACTCTTTCCACATTTTCCAGAGTATGGATGAAATCCGCAAGTCTGTGCAGATACTCATCCTTATCGCTTCCGCCGGGCACAAGCACATGGCGGATCCATACAGGCTTATGCATCTCGGAAAGCTTTTCTGCCATGGCAAGAATATTCCGATTGGTACATCCGGTAAGCTTCACATGCTCTTCCTCATCGATCTGTTTGATATCCAGAAGAACAAGGTCTGTGTACTTCATAAGCTCCTGCCATTTGGAGTAAAAAGGTTCTTCCTCTGTATAGGGATTCGCACTGGTATCCAGCGTTGTATGAACTCCCACTTCTTTTGCCAGACGGAAAAATTCTGTCAGGAAATCGATCTGCAGAAGAGGCTCACCTCCGCTGACTGTGATCCCGCCTTTTTCTCCCCAATAATTTTTATAGCGGAGAGCTTTTTTCAAAAGCCCGGCAGGTGTATACTCCTGTCCCTGTCCCATTTTCCAGGTATCCGGATTATGGCAGAACTGGCAGCGCATCCCGCATCCGCTTAAAAAGATCACATACCGGACGCCCGGGCCGTCAACCGACCCGAAGCTTTCCAGTGAGTGAACATATCCTTTGATCTCTTTTTTTTCCATTCTTACATTTCTGCGTGGCAGGTTCTGGAAATAACATCCATCTGCTGCTCTCTTGTAAGGTCGATGAATTTAACCGCATATCCGGAAACACGGATCGTAAAGTTTGCGTACTCTTCTTTTTCCGGATGCTCCATAGCATCGATCAGCTTTTCTTTTCCAAATACGTTTACGTTCAGATGGTGCGCACCCTGATCAAAGTATCCGTCCAGTACATGAACCAGATTGTCTGTACGCTCCTCATCGTTATGACCCAGAGCATCCGGGTTGATCGTCTGTGTATTGGAAATACCGTCAAGGGCATCCTCATAGTCAAGTTTTGCAACAGAGTTCAGGGAAGCAAGAAGTCCGTTCTGCTCTGCTCCATAAGACGGGTTAGCACCAGGTGCCAGAGGCTCGCCTGCTTTTCTTCCATCCGGAAGAGATCCTGTAGCCTTACCATAAACAACGTTAGAAGTAATGGTAAGAATAGATGTGGTCGGTTTGGAATCGCGGTATGTATGGATGTGTTTCAGTTTGCCAAGGAAGGTGGACAGAAGATTTGTTGCAATCTCATCTGCTCTGTCATCATCGTTTCCGTAGCGTGGGAAGTCACCCTCTACCTCAAAGTCTGTTGTAATTCCATCCTCATCACGGATTGCTTTCACCTTTGCATATTTAATTGCAGACAGAGAGTCTACTACATGAGAAAATCCTGCGATACCTGTTGCAAAAGAACGGTCAA
>PPYE01584889.1_pt1 | contig 46335 bp, 45 predicted proteins | sample 1559881 | NCBI WGS metagenome assembly PPYE01 (sample SAMN08240022, study PRJNA423297) | Human gut metagenome, whole genome shotgun sequencing project.
TTGTTCCTGCGAACCATCTCTATCTTTTCAAGCTCTTTGAGAGCGGCAGGGACAGTCATATAGTTGCTTTTGGTCTCCACCCGCAGCATCATTTCCTTATGAACGCTTCCACCACCGGCTTTTCATCCTTAAGCCTGCGTTTTTCCCGCTGTTCATAGGATAATTCCTGTTCCTTATACCTACGCTCATAACGGAACAGCTTATCACAGTATGCCACGCCCTGTACGGCGGGGTTTGACAGGTCTTTTTCGCTGCCCTTTGGGATGGCATCCAAAAAATACCTCCTCACGTGGGCATAGCAGGCACAGCGTTTCACGTCCTTCAGTTTATCGTATCCCTGGAAGCCGTCCACCATCAGGTACAGTCCCGGCGGGGAGCCTTTCAGCATTTCTAACGCATTGTCCCCGCTCCGAGTCGGGGAATACCGGTATAAGAGCAGGGGCGGCAGGCTATTCATTAATAAGCCTGATCTGTTCCGCCATCGGAACACGGGCTTTGCGTGTAGTTGTCTTTCATTTACAATTATAGAGGAATCCAGAAGATTAGAAAATCCGCAGGAATATTTGGCGCTTACAGAAGATGTTATATCTTACAAGTGAAAATGTCATAAAAAAATGGACCCAGAGATACCGGAACTGGGACCAGGTGCTGAACCAGCTGATTGTCCTTTATGGGGAAAGACTTACCCAATACCTTTAAAATAAAAAGAGCCGGAACGGCAGCTTTACTTGGACTGACCGTTCCGACCTTATTCCTTCGGTATTAGTAGTATTACCAGAAATCCCCAATCTTATTCCAGAGGCCGGAGGTGGGCAGCTCCCACGTTTTAAGTAATTCAAACTAATGCCTTAATTGTAATGCAAAAAACTATCAGGAAAAATCATTTTCCATAGACACAGAAATTTTTACGCCCTCTTATTTGACAAACATTCTTTTTCTTAGCTTTTATAATTGTTCCTCCTCCAATAATAAATCTTCAGCATTACTCAGACAGTGCATAAATATTCCGTTGATTCTATACTGCCGGTAATGGAGATATTTATTATTCAACCTTATAAAGAAGTTCCTGTCTGATATAAGCCCCCTGTTCATCCCTTACATCTACATATAATGTTTTGTCACCTGATGCCCCTGTGATCCAATCAACGGTATTATTCTCATCATAGTCACGAATTTTATACCAATTTCCTTTATTGTCACACACTAGAAATTTATAAGTATATTTGCCACTACCACCTTCTGCAATAGCTGTCAAACGAACACTGTCACCACTTTCCGCTCTTTCCCCTGGCTCTGCTGTTAGTAGAACGCTTAATTCATCTTCTCGTGGTTTCACCTCAAATGAAATTTCTTTCCTTATATAATTCCCTTTACTGTCCGTCACATCTACATATAAATTTTTCCTTCCGACAGCACCTGTTGTCCAATCAGCTGTTTCTTTATCAGAATAATCCTGAATTTTATACCAATTACCATTGTTATCACTTACTAAAAACTTATATGTATAACCTCCACTTCCTCCATTCGCGTGTGCTGTTAGTTTAACAGTTTCCCCTGTTATAGCTGTACCTTTAGGTTCTGTCATAAATTCAACATTTAATTCTTTATCTTTTGCTTTTACCTCGTAGGGGATTCCAAACCTCTTATATTCTCCTGCACTGTCTTTCATATCAACATATAAAGTTTTCATACCCGGCGCCCCTGTGATCCACTCCACCTCGGCTGCCTTTGAATAATCCTGGATTTTATACCAATTACCTTTATCGTCATTCACAAGGAATTTATATAAATAATCTCCATTGCCTCCTTTACCTTCGGCTTTTAATAGGACGGTTTCTCCACTTTCAACGTTAGAACCCGGGGCTGCCGAAAGCAATACGTCTAGCGGCTTTTTATTTTCAACCACTACAAAATCTAAATTTTTACTTTTTTGCTTTCCATTACCGTCTTTTATATCTACAGTTAATACTTTCTTGCCGCCAGCACCACATGTCCACAGAACTGAATTGTCAGTTGAAAAATCTTGGATGCAATAACGGTTTCCCTTATCATCACTCACAGAAAATTTGAATTTATATTGTCCGTCTCCGCCTTCAGCTTCTGCACTCAGTTTTACCTGTTTTCCACTTGCAGCCTGGTTTGAAGGTTCTGCAGCAAATTTATTTATTTTAATTTCAGGTGATTCGACTTTAATATCTTTTACTATTTCTGCGTTATCTAAATAATTTTCCGCTGAAAGTTTTATTCTGTAGGATCCCTCTTCTAAATTAGGTACCGATATCAACTGATCAGATTCTTTTATTGATTCATCACGTATAATTTGACTGTTCTTATACACCTGTAAATTTACATTTGTCACATTTTTATAGGATGGTTTCAAATAAATTGTTTCACCAGGCACAAAAATATCTTTGGCTGTGCTGCAGCTTTCATCATTAAAAGTATCCGTATTAGATATTATAGGTAAGTAGCTATCTATATTTTCCACTTTTTCAATTTGGAAAATCTGCGCAATATTTCTGTCACCAGTGTTCCAGATATGAATATTCGTTCCATTTGCATCTATGCCGCCTTTACAGTCAATAGTACATCCGGTAGCACAAGCAGGTATTAAATTATACCCATTACCATTTTTGCATAAATACCACTTTTGTGCATCACTGGAATTCGGTTCATAAGTGTGTACATTTGTTTCTGGTGTTGCATACCCCCCATTGACATCCAAAGCCATTCCATCCAAACAAGAAAATATCTGGTAGTTCCCTGACGAATCGCGTTTAAATTTCCACAGCTCATCTGCTCTTTCATTTCTTTCCCACAATTCAACATTTGGCAGTTTGTTTACAATACATTTATTATATGCTGTATTAGTAATACGAGCATAGAATAATTCACCTGCGTTCTCTGCTCGATCGTAATCAGCAGTCATACAGTTACTGACATTATTACCCGCATCATATGCATAAAGATGATTACAATAGTAATCCATTTGATTACCATGTTCACTAAAACTAACAAAAAAGGCAGCCTCGTTTCCATTTAACACCATATCATTCCATTTAATGTCATCTTGCCCATTAGCAGACGTCCATGTAGCACAAGCCACTCTATTAATGCCTGTATCATCATTGACTATTGCCTTGATCATGTAGCCTTCTGCATTAACCCCCTCTATCCAGGCTTTCTCTATAACAGGAGGATTATTATCTTTTGAAAGATAACTCATATTACAATATCCACTTACACCGTTCCATTCAACATGAGCCCATGTTCCATTTCCTTTCGTTACTGTTACCTGCGTACCTGTTGGAATACTGGCTACAATGCCATACTGAGTTCCATGCCCACTGCGCATATTGAGAGCGCCGGAAGCTGTTACTGTGTAAATCCCTGCATAACTGGCATCACAATTACACGCATCTGGTTTTGTTCCTTTTGGAGGTAAAAAATCATGCGGGTTCAAATTGGGATTCTGCAAACTGCCATATCTTTTATTAACATCTCGTACTTCATAATGCAAATGAGGACCTGATGCATTTCCTGTAGCCCCTACATAGCCAATTAAAGTGCCTGCTGATACACTCTGTCCAACACTGATGTTCGCAAAGCGGCTCATGTGACAATAATAGATATACACTGTTTGATTATTGGCATAACACTTTATAATTACATGATTGCCATAAGACGATGTCATGGAGCGTACTGTATCTACAACACCGTCGTATACTGAATATATCTCAGTACCTGTTGGAGCACTAATATCTGTTCCCGAGTGATAACTATTACTAGTATTATACTTAGGCCAATTGTTTTGATCCACACCTCCGTCACCGCCAACAGGCCAACAACGCGTATCCGCCTTAACATTGCAATAATTGAATACGCTCAATAGAAAGAAAGCAATGACCATTACTATAACTTTTTTAAATCCTTTCATTTTTTCACCTCTTCAATATTATTTTATAATCTATATTCCATTTCTGTATATATTACCTTAACTTTATTCCTCCCTCCTTTATCCTCTCCAGCGCAAATTCCAGATAATCATGAAACACCAGCACACCATTGTCTGTAAGATACTCTTCTCCTGCCAGTCCCCGCGAAAGCAGCTGTTCCGCATTTTCCACGTCTTTCCATAAAGAAAAGGCATAATCTCCATGACAATACATGAAAACCACATTCATTATATTTTTTTCGTTCCACCATTCCAAATACTGCTTTGTCATATGGTCAAATCTTTTATATGGTTTTAAATCATCTGTATCTGCATTACTCCATTCTGTAAAAACCAGAGGCACACCGGCATCGTATAATTTTTTCCACTCTACTATGTTTTCTCCACGATAATAATGCCGGGACACAAAGACATCGTGTATTCCTGCCATACACAGATCATTATAGAATTCCTGGACATCTCCAATGTTATAATTACTGCCGGAATGTCCTGAAATGATTACCGCTGATCTGTCATAAGATTGGATCAATGCTTTTATGTCTGTAATATAAGTAGTAAGATTTTCAGCATCTGTTCCAAATGGTTCATTCGCCACTTCATATAAAATATTATCCTGCAAAGAATACTTTTCGCAAAAATGCGTAAAGAATTTTTCCGCCAGCTCTTTATACTGCAGAATATCCCCATCCTCTTTCAGAATATGAAAATCAATAATGCAGTACAGCCCTTCTTTTGTGGCTGTCTCTATGATCCGGTCCATTTCTGAGATTATTTCATCGTATGCTGTATCAAGCCCCCTCTCTACTCTTGTAACTGTGTCTTTATCGCTTGAAATTCTGAACTGCAGATAAGCCGGTATTCTGATACAATTGATTCCCCATAATTTAAGCGCTCCTAAAGTATCTTCGTTATACATATAGGAATAATCCGGTATATGAAAAAGACTGACTCCGTTCAGAGCTATAGTTTTCCCTGAGCTGTCTGACAATACCTGTCCATTTTTATGCAGCCTGCCTATACTTTTTACATTATTCTGATCTATATATTTGTTTACCTGCGATATTGGTATTCCAAGCGTCTCTGCCCATTTTTGTTTTATGCTTTCATGATCCTTCTTTACCATATCCTCTATATCCGCATCCGACATGTCATAGTTCTTATGGTATTCAGTTAATAATTTATTTTCAGTTCTCCTTAGCTCCTTATCATTATTTCTGTTATATCCATCGTTCATTTCATATATTTTTTTGTCATATTCGATCCTGCAGGTTAGTTGTATATCCTCACTGGGAAGATCCTCTATTGACAAACCTGTAATCGTATCGCCGGGATAAGAAAGCAGAAGATATTGGTAACAATAAAATCCCTCGTCATTGATAAATGCAACTTCATTATCAAAATCATAAGATTCACGTCCATTATTTAAGGCCAGCTTTCTGCCCTTGATGCTTTTATTGGTCCTGATATATAAAAAAAGATCTTTGCCTGGTTTTAATTTCTCATTCTGAAACGTTATCTCTATTTTATCAGTCCCTTCTGTCTGAACGCATAAAGGTGTTTTTTTACTGCTCATTACCGTTTCCTTCTTCCCTGCCGTCAGCAAGAGCAGGCATATTATCATAAATACAAAACATTTGCTTATGACTTTTCTAAGCTTCTTTACCCCTCCTGTAAACTTCCATTTTAATTTTGTCATCACAGGCGTTTCACAATACTTTTTCACAAGTTCATCTACAGATTTAAAATGGATTTGGTCAAAAAACTTTTCCCGGTTTTTATTTTTAACTGCAGAGGTAAAATACGCTCTGTTGAATTCCAGCGCTTGCTCTAACTGAACCTCCCTGCAGCATATATCTTTTTCTATTTCTGCAAACAGTTCTTTTCCTTTTTCTGAATGCAGGATGATCAATGATGTCCCGGCATTATCTGTATCAAAATCCGGAATCACACGCTCGATCTTCCAAAAGTCAGCCAATGTTATATCCGATAAGCGTTTCATTTTCTTTGCTGAACACTGATGACAGGACTCTCTTAAAATACAGTCTGTCAGAAATGCTTTCATATAGGGATTGGAATGGTGCGATTCTGAAAATTCGCTGTTCTCATATTGAATAGATAATTCAAAATCTCGCCATCCATTTTTTTTGTCGCGAAAGTTCACTTCACTGGGTTCTGCCTTATCTATGATTTTTCTGGATCCCAAATACTTTTTCCACACATCCGGCGATGGAACTCCATGGCAGATCAGGTCCTGGGTATACAGGTTCTCATAATTTTTACCCAAATATAAGATCAGACCTTCCACCTGGCAGGGCGTGCCGGTAAATAAAACGCACCTGCCCTTTGTCAGATCTTCTTTTATATCCCTGAAAACATTTCCTATTCTGCTCTGCAGATATTTAGACCCCTGAAGCTTGTACAGGTATCTGATATCATCTATCCTTATATGGCAGACTTGTAAAAAATCATCTGAAAAAGCCGCACCGTAAACAATACCGCCCCTGCTGATGATCACCCTGGCTAACAGGAAAAACATTCCTCCTGATGAACTTTTCAGACGAATATCCTTATCAATCGCATAGGCCGCATATGCAATATTGAATGACCCGCCCTCCTTTTCATGTAATACAGGGCATACTTTTTCACAAGCGCCACAGTCTATACACCGTGTCCCGTCAATAGAAGGATACCAAAACCCCTCTTTACATATATTCATAGTTATCGCATCCCGTGGGCATACATTTACGCACGCATAACATCCCGAACAATTATCTAACCCTAAAGCCTTCTTATCCATCTCCATCAAATACCTTTCTGTCATCAGAAAATGCCTAATTTAAAGTTTCATTATAAATTTCCGGATTTTACCAGGTACATATCCGCCAATAAGATCCCTGATCTGATCAAATTCTTCAAATGATCTATATGTCAGATAAAAAAGAAAATTTCCCAGGGTACAGCATATGACTGCTCTGACCGCCAGACATACGATCAAACTTCCTTCTATTAGTGTACAGATAAAATATATGACTGCACAGATCACGATGGTACTTATGGAATAAAAAAACAATTTCCTGATATATGGCCACGGGCTTCGTTTAAAGACAATTGTAAACAAATTATAAAGTATCCACGGCAGTCCGATTACACTCTTTGTCAGGCATGTAGCGATCAAAACTCCATATACCCCTATGATCTTAACTAAAGCCATATTGATAAAAAGATTAGAAAGCGCAACCACTAATGCGCGGTAACGATCCTCATGCCACATTCCCGCAGCATCTTTATACAGCAAGAGAAGGCTGGTTATCTCGGTCACAAAAAAATAAACAGAGAAGCAAATAACCGCTCCATATCCAAGCATCAACCCTTCCTTTACCCATATCTCCATAAAAGGCTGAAACAGACACAAAAGACACAGGGAACCAAATCCCGCGATCCATACAATGAAAAGTGTCATTTTTTTCAGATCCTTATAGTTTTTCTCCTCTGATTCTAAAATAATGCTATTTCCTATTCCTGCAGTACAGGATAAAAATATAATTCCAACAATTCCCGTCAAAGAAGAAACAATATAAAAATAGTTCTGATAAACAGCCAGTGCCGTCAGTCCGAGAAATGCAGAAATCACGATCGTATCCGCTGAATCAAATACAACAATACCCAGCTTAGATGTAAAAAGATCCTTTATTTTCTGATTGATAGCTCTGACTTCTGCCGGTTCCAGTTTGCCTGCCGCCTTATATTGGGGATAGATCTTCTGCACTGCAACTGCAGTTACGATGTTAGATAAGACCTGGGTCAAAAGGAGTATGATCACATATAGATAATAGCTTTTAAAAACAATGAGTGCTGCCAATTGAAGAATATATTTAAATGTATCTGTGATCAATATAACCTTACTGGATATATCATTCCTCTGCTGTGCCTGCAGCAGACTGTTTTTATAAGCAAACAACCAATAAGTCAGTACCGTTGCTGCCAGATTTAATATGTATAATATATATATATTAACATCTGCCGGCACATCATTTTTTATCAGCTTAGGCACAAAAGGAAGCAGCAGCATACCCATGGCCAGAACAACGCCTCCAATGATCCTGTAATACTTTTTGTACAGATTCATAAGAGAGCAGATTTTTTCTGTATCATCTTCGGCAATAGGCTGATACATACTAAAAACCATGGCATTGCCCACGCCTAATTCTGCAAGATTAAGAACCTGGAGAACGGAAGTGAATAAACTGTTGAGCCCCAGGTATTCGACTCCCATCCAGTAAATCATCACTGTCCGCATAAAAAATGGGACGATAATTTGATACAGTTTCAGAACTCCTCCGAATATGATATTTCTCGCTGCGTTTCTTGTCCTATGTATCCTCATATCCTCTGCTCTCTTTTTTCATTCACATGGTTTAATGCATTCCTTAGAAAAGATTCTGCGGTCTTTCTCTGCTCTTTTATCATGTTTCTGCATTCTGAATAGTCATGTCCGGACGAGTATGGCTTCCCAGCCTCCCATCTATGGCTTTCCAGCCGAAAGTTTTCGAGAAAATTGTCAATTCTTGTATTCATACTGGCAATATTATCTTCCCTGCTAAAAACATAGAACGGCTTATCAAATAGTACCGAAAAAACACATGCATGGAAAGAATCTGTACAGATAAACTGTGCATGATGTATCAGATACAAAAATTCAGATGGTCCGCAGCTATAAAAGGAAGGGTGCTCTTTGTCCAAATAAATGATATCCCATCCCTTTTCTTTTCCCATCACAGCAATATACTGCTGTCTGTCTGCTGAAACATTCCCCAGAAAATATACCAAAATAAATTTTTTATCTTTCCTCACAGCTTTCGGCCTTTTTTCAAGCTTCATCCATTCCTCTTTTTCAAGCATCATTGTGGGGTCCAATACACATACCGGAGCCATGCCTGTCAACTCTTTTACAATGTCTCCGCCCGATTTTTCCCTGACTGAGATATAACTAAAGTTGTTTAAACCACGTCTGATTTCTTCTTTCTGCTTGTTCTCCAATGCAGGAATACCAAAACTTGCAGAAAAAGCAATATTTTTTTCTTTCTTTTTACTAAAATTAAGAAAATGAAACGGTTTTGCAAACCAGGTTGGATTCCAAATCTGATCGCTTCCTGCAATAAAACAGTCATATCGATCTCCTAACCCTGCATTTTTTCCGCTGCAGAAGTATTTCTTTGGATCAAAATGTATATGGGAATTAAAAGCACAGAAATTCTTCATTCTGTCCGTTTTTTTTGCAAACGGAATAAACGATTCATATGTAGAAGGTTCGTATCCAAGCATAATCTTCAGACGCATTTTTTTTCCGTCTTCATGATAATTTTTGATTGTATACGGTTCATGACCCATTTTTTCCAGCTGTTTTTGAACTGCATAGTTCTGAAGCCGATTGCCATAATTGTTCATGTCAAAAATAGATACGATTCCAATTCTCATCTGATTTTCTCTTCTTTCTTATCATTCTGTAAAACACAGCTGTTATCATTCTAAGATGATCATGTGTCAGAATTTCTATTTTTATTTTTTGTCTAAATGACAGAAGGCTTTTATCAACATGAGCCAGCTCTTCAAAATAAGTATTTTCATGTTTTTTGCAGTCACTGCTTTTGCCATAGAGTACTAGGTCAGCCAACGCATTAATCGTCACAGAGATCAGACGGTTATAGGCCAAACAAAAAAACTCCGGATTCTCTCTGACGATCCCGCAAAGGTGTTTCTGATTTACAAAATCACCGTAGAAAACCTCTGCCTGATTCCCTTTTTTTGTAGCACTTTGACCTTGTCTGACATAATGATATCCTTTATATGTATCCAGATATATCTTTTTACATGTCTTTATAATATCTGTCATAATATACGCATCTTCAGAATACTTTAAATCAGGGAATTTTATTTTTTCAAACAGCTCTCTTTTATATAATTTTGCCCAGATAACATAAGTATATATTTCTTCCTCCAAACGATCCTTAAATATACTGTATGTTCCCTCAACCAAACGCGGTTCCTCGTAATGCTTAAAAGACCATAACAAAGCCCCTACCTCATCCTCTTCATAAAAATCGCAGGAGACAAAATCTGCATTAAATTTCTGCATATCACCATATAAGATCATAAGGCAATCCTTATCCAAATAATCATCCGCGTCCACAAACATAACATATTTTCCTGAAGATGCAGCAAGTCCTGTATCTCTTGCTTTTGCGACTCCTCTGTTTTCTGTATGCAGGACAGTGATCCGATTGTCTGATTTTGCATATTTTTCACAAATTTCAAGCGTATCATCCTTGGAGCCATCATCTATAATGATAAGCTTCCATCCGCAATAGCTCTGTTCCACTATGGACTCCAAGCATCTGCCTATAAAACATCCGCCATTATAGACAGGGATTATAATATTTATTGTATTTTCATATTCCATATTTTTTGTTTTCCCTTTTTTGCATCAGTTCTTTGGCAGTTCCGGGAATCAACAGCTTGATAACAGCGTTTATTTTATTTTTGGCTGTATATCCTTTATCGCAAAATAACCCCGGAAACGTACGCAATGCTTCTTTTCTCAGATGATCATATTGTCCGTGGCATGGGATATGCAATTTACAGAACCAATCCGCGCATTCATAAGCATAGTTGGCGGCGCATCTGGTTTTATAGGATTTGCTTTTCCCCTCTGCCTCCCTTAACAGTTTCCCGTACACTTTAATGATGTCAAGCCTTTTCAGATCCACGGATTCCTGACTGAAAGAATTCAGCGCACTGCCTTTTCTTATTAAGTAGTGATACGAATGTACCGGACTGTAACAAATTCGCCTGCAGTATTTTAAATATTCAATGACAAAGAGTAAGTCTTCCCCTATCCTTATTTCAGGATTAAATTTTAAATGATTTCTTTTAATGATTTCATGGCAGAATAGTTTTCCCCAAACACTTCCATAGAAGCCACTGGGACTTAAAATTTTAAGATACCCCTGCTCTGATGTTAGCAGTCCCTCCGATAGATCCTGATCGCATTTAACAGTGTTCTTATCATTTTCTGCAACGTACTCTCCCATCACTAAATCAGATTTGTTTTTATCCCTTTCCTTCCATAGCACTTCCAGATAGTTTCTTTCTACCCAGTCATCTCCGTCCAGGAAAGCGATATATTTCCCTTCCGCGAACTTCAGCCCCGTGTTTCTGGCCTCTGATACCCCTGCATTTTTTTTATGAATCACCCGAAAACGCTTGTCTTTTTCTGAATAAAGGTCACAAATCACCCCCGATCGGTCTGTGGAACCGTCATTTATAAGCAGGACTTCATATAGAGGATATGTCTGGCTGCTAATGGATCTCAGACATTTCTCCAGAAAATGTTCCACATTGTATACAGGAATGATAACTGTGATCAAATCATATTTATGCATATTCACTCTTCCGCCTTTTAAGATTCATACTGTTAAAATGAAGATAAAAATTTCTTCCAATGATCAGTAATTTTTTTATCCTCAAATCTGTCAATACCGGCATATGCTTGAACGGAATAGGTTTTTCGGAGTTTTTCATCTGCCGCCAAAGTCAAAATAGCTTCCGAAAGACGGACTACATCCATTCCTTTCACTAAATTACCGTTGACCCCATCTTCAATGATCTCGCCAGGTCCTGCCGGACAATCAAAAGATATTACAGGCAGTCCATGATTCTGTGCTTCCACCAGGATCATTCCAAATCCTTCATATCGGGAAGAGCACACCAGCATTCCTGACGTCTCATATTCTTTTTCAATTTCTTCCACATAACCGCATAATGATGCTCTTTTCAGTTTTCTGTTTCTTATTATTTTTAACAGATTTTCTTTTTCTTTCCCCTCCCCGATTATCTTCAGATCCCAAAGATCATTTTTTTGCTCAACGAGTTCCCAAGCCTCCAGTAACAGATCAAATCCTTTTTGTTTCTCCAGTCTTCCCACCGCCAGCACTGTACACCCTCTCCTGTTATCCGGCAATGCGGAAATTTTTTTTATAGGATTATATATCTGTTCTATCCTTTTTATGACAGGTTCGTTCTCTTTATAATTTTTTTCATCTTCTTTTGTTATTACAACCACCGCATCCGCATGACGTGCAGCATAGCTGCGGGTTATTTTTTGTATTACTGATAGATTTGCAAAATAATTAAAGTGCTCCCATCCGATCACTTTCATTTTCTTTTTGGAGAGAAAGACCGTATACGGTATCAGATTGATATCTACGCATATAAAAAAATCATATTGCTGCTTCCGACATAAGGTCCTTAAATAATGTATTCCTTTTATTTTGCGTAAAATCCTGTTTTTTTCTTTTTCTCCCTCCATAGAATATAGATTAATATTCCCATTTAAAGCAAAATGACTATCAAGGCCTTCCCGGCAGCTGACTATATCCGCTTCTATTCCCCTATCTGTGAGATTATTTGCCAGACATGCCAAAACACGCTCTGTACCTGCGCCGTGAGACATATTATGTATCAAAAAAAGTAATTTCATCATATTCATCTACCTGTAAATAAATTTTATTCTGCTTTCCGGCTTATGGATGATCTCGTTGTCGTACAGCAGCCATGCCATAAAAAACAAGGAGTAATTCAAAAAAATATTTGACAAAAACCCTTCTGTTATGCCATAAAGCGCAAATGCAAGAATAATAAATATAGCTGAATAATCTGCGCTTAGAATAATTTGTTTCACTAATATAATGTAAACAATATTGAAGATTATAAGATATACAATTCCTAATTTCATCATCATCAGTGCATATGAATTATCAATGATAAGATCACTGCCTCCATCTGCCAATATTTTTTTACCCAATAGAGAAAGTCCATTTAACTGGTAAAAATAATTAGCATTGGATATCCTTCCCTGTAAGAGTTTATTGAAAAAAGCCATCCAGCCATTACCCGAATAGAATATTGTTGTATATAAGGTTGCCCCGGTGCAGATTGGCACGATCAGGGCTGTGCATAAAGGGATCTGTATCTGCTTTTCTTCTGCTTTGCGTATGAGCAGCATGCCAAATACAGTCAATATTGTTATCACAAAACCTGTCCGGCTTTTTGAAAAATAATATAATATCCCATCCAGCACCAGGATCATCAGAGTGTGCAGTACACGAATATCTGTATAAAACACAAAAAGAAATAATACAACGATGCAGAAAAAATACATATGAAGCTGGTTTGCATGTTCAAATCCCAGTGAATATCTTACAAAATCTCCTCCGATCATTCTGGCGATCAGTATCTTATTTGAATTTCTGACTCCCAATGCGCCAAGAAAAATAATGACGCTAAAACATATGATCTGTTCATAGAAAATAAATTTAAACATCTTTTTTATGTCTATCTCTTTAGCAGAAACAATGAAAAGGGCTGATATGACAACAGTAACAGCACCGGAATGCAGATAACAGAACAAGGATACGAAAAGAATAATAACCATATTGATATACTCTTTGATCTGATAATTTTCAAATACTACTTTTATGACCAGAAATGTAATAGAAACCAAAGCCATCAACTTATAAATATCCGATGCCTGATCCAACTGAAAAATCTCTCCAAAAACAAAAATAGAGACTGCGCCGTACATCAATGTCTCACCCATATTAAAAGCTCTTTCTTTCATGTGTATTCTCCAAAGTCCCTATCCATATATTTTATGTTTTATACGAACAAGATGATCATATACTTTAACACCGAAAATTTTTTTTAATTTTCTTCCAATTCTGGTTATGCACAGGTCTCTCTTATTTTTCCAGGATTCCGCATAATAGTGAATGGAATATGTAGAATCCGTCATATGTAAGGCTCCGGTCTCATAATCCAAAGGACAAAAATATTCTGTTGGAAAAAAGTGCATTTCCTTCACACACTGATATCGGTTTATAGTTTGAAAGCCGTAAGGCACTAATTTGTCTGTTACATAGGTACAGATCGTCTGGATATTGTACCGGTTTCCCGTAAGTGCAAACCTTAACTCTTTGTACAGACACAGCATCTCCTCTAAAAACCAGAACCCTTTCTCCGACCCCATGATCAGTCCGGGATTGATCCTGTTTTCATTTTCAAATCCGGTAAAAAATCTTCTATCCAAAAAATCATCCAGATTTTTCAAAACCTCAACATCTGTATCCAGATAAATCCCGCCATATTGCTGTAAAACGTAAAATCGGGCGACATCCGCCACAAATGCATACTTCCTGGCCTGGTACGCCTCAGCACTATATCTGCACCAATTCACATTATAGTTATCTTCATTCCACTCCATGATTTTATAATCAGGCAGTTTCTCTTCCCATGATCTTATACACTTTTTTATCAGATCAGTTTTTTCATTTTTACCAAACCAGCAATAATGGATAATTTTAGGAATCATACTTTTCTCCCATCAGATCTTTTGCAATACTTTCAAACTTTTTGTTAAATATCTTATTATTTGAAAGCATGCTTCCCTGCATCTTTCTTATCATATGTTCATAGTCAAGTATGCTTTTTTCCAGCATCTCTATCTCATAGACTCCAATTATATTTTTATACCTTGACTCCACAGACTTTACAAATTCCATCTGGTGATCATTCACATGTTCTCCAAAAACCGCCTGCCTGGGAACTACAATAGGGACCTTTCCCATTTGTATTGGTACGATAAAACTTGCCGGTCCTCCATGGGTTATGATAATTCTGGCATCTTTTATATTTTTTACCATTCTTTCATACGGAATGAATTTTTCCCAAGCACAGTATTTTGGAAGATAGGTACTATATCCTGATTGGATAAATATTTCTTCTTTTATCCTGCCATCTCCTTTTAGTGCATCTATTTTATGTATTAATCTGTCAAATGGCTGTTCATGAGTTCCTACTGTAACAAATATCATTATCGCCGCCGCCCTCTATATCGTTATTTAAAATATACTTCCGAGATTTATTGCTTTTTTATAGATATGTTTCATTTCTTCCCATTGCACAATGAATTTATCTGTGATTGGATAGACAAGTTTTCCTGTCATAGTTGGCTTATCAAGCCGGTCAAACACTTCTATATAAATCAATTTCGCACCAAATAATTTTCCAATATAGAAAAAAGGAACCGCCACTGCTGCCCCCGAAGAAATAATAACATCCGGCTTTTCTTTCCTGATCACCTTCCAGGCCAAACGTGTATTCAAAAGCAAAGCCTTCAGGCTCCTGTTTGTGGGAAAATAACAAGGAATCATTCTTTCGTCCCTGAGCATACTTCTGGCATCTGTTTTACTGAATGTGACCCAAAATCTCTCTTTATCTTTCCAGAAAGGTTTCAGCATATACAGGTGCATAAGATGCCCGCCGGATGAACCCACAAGGCATATTTTGTATTTGTCTTTACACATATTGATTGCTCCCTTATCTCTTTATTCACTGCTGTATAACATTTTTCTTAAATAATTCCTGTTAATTTCCAAATCCGGCACCAGGACTTGCATTTGTCTGATCACCGCAGGCGTATATCCATTGTCAACCGGAATCCTGTAAGATTTCATGCCATCTGATCCCATTTTTACCACTTCCATTGCATAGCCCAATATCTCCTCTGAAGATAAATCTGTGGTGATCAGCGGCAGCGATTCATTGATCAGGGAAACTATTGTCCCGGGTCCTGCACTCATCATTTTATCAAAAGCAGTCATCAGAACTTTCCTTTGCCGTTCTGTCCTCTCATAATCGGAATTTCCCACATATCGTATTCTTGAATAAGCCAGTGCCTGTTCTCCCGTTAAGTGATTCCGGCCTTCACTTAAATTCCATGTTCCCGCTGACGCATCATTATCGCTCCAGTTCCCATTCTCATTTAGATAATCTGCTTCTTCCTGCCGAAGCTCCATATTTATCCCGCCCAGTTTATCTACAATGATCTTAAATCCGCTAAAATCCACTTCTATATTCCCATCAATCTTAATTCCAAAATTCTGTTCTATTGTGGAATCCAGCAGATCCATTCCTCCAAAAGCATATGCTGCATTCATCCTGTTGTCACTATATCCTGGTATCTGCACATATAAGTCACGCATAAAAGATGTAATGCTTATTTCCTTTGTTTTTTTATTCAGTGTTGCCAGGATCATTGAGTCTGATCTCTGCCTGTCCTGCCCTTCTCTTTTATCCTGACCGATCAAAAGGATATTTACCACATCTTTATCTTTCATAATATCCAGATCAGCCCCGGACCATATTACATCTTCCGGGTTCATATGCTTTACCTCACTGTCAGCAGGAATATCCGCATCAGCTTCAAAGGATTCGTCTACAGGACTTATACTTACACTCTTATTTTTGTCCACCTGATTGATCTTACTTAAAGAATATCTTATGTATCCATAGGCAAAACCTGCCAATATGATAGCTCCTGCCAAAATAAACATTATAATTTTAATCCAAATCGGAATCTTTTTTCTTTTTTTTGAATTGTTCACAAATGCTTCCTTCCTTTGTCTAAAATTCAATTTCTTCACATAGAACCTTCCCCCTTGAGAACCACCTGTACAGTTTTGCACAAAATACGGAAATCAAGAAGCAGGGACCAATTTGTAATATATTCGGTATCCAATGCCACTACTTTTTCAAAATCAACAATTTTACTGCGTCCGCTGACCTGCCATAACCCCGTAATGCCCGGTTTTACTGCCAGCCTTTTTCTGTGGTGCATCTCGTATTTTTCCCATTCATCTACTGTAGGGGGTCTGGTTCCCACCAGACTCATATCGCCTTTTACCACATTCCAAAACTGCGGAAACTCATCCAGAGAAGTTTTTCTGATAAAATCACCAATCCCTTGTATGATTCTGGGATCATGATCCAGTTTAAACATGAATCCATCCTGGATTCTATTTTCCTGCATCAGCTCCTGTTTCCTTTTTTCTGCATCAGTATACATAGAGCGAAATTTATAAATAGTAAAACGTTTTCCGTTTTTCCCAATCCTGGTCTGTGAAAAGAAAACAGGTCCCGGAGACTTTATTTTAATCATAGGTGCAAGGAAAAGTGTTATGACTCCTGTAGCGGCAAGTCCCAATAGCCCTCCCAAAATATCCATGAATCTTTTCAAAAAAAGTTCTTTTGGTGCCGCCACCCTCATACATCTGGAAATCACTGTATACCCTGCAAGTTTTTCGACAATCTGATTATTTCCCAGTACATCTAATTTTTCCAATTTCATATGAATGGTAACGCCCATTTCCATACAACATCTAATCAATTCCTGAGGAATTATGGTCTTCCGCGAAGTGTTAAAAAAAACTTCATCGATCCAATTCTTTTGTATATATGTGATCAGGCTTCCAATATTTGCAACAACTGGTATCTCTTCGATATATTTTCCGGTCATATCCTTGTCAATGATTGAAATCGCTTTTAAACTAAAGTCTTCATAATTATATTTTTGAATGGTTTTGACCACGCCAGATGCTGTATCAGAAGAAGCAACAAGAAGAAGAACACGGTGGGCATCGTTTTTTCTCTTTTTTCCCATATAACGTTTCCATACGATCCTGATCATATAAGAAAAAATACTATTAAGGATCCACATACATAAAAATACAATTCTCGAGTATATCTCCGATTGTTTTGAAAAGAACATGTACACCAGTAAAATCAGCATTACATAAGTTACATGTTTTACAGTTTCCCTAAATTCGATATAATACCCTCTTCTCAATATACCGCTGTAGCTCTCATTAAAAAAAATCACAACTGTATAAACAAGAATCAGTAGTATCATCATATTTCTATATTTCATGTCTGAAAGCTGCACCCGTTCGCCATCTCTGATAAAACAACTGAAAACAAATGCAAATTCCATGACCAGAATATCCAAAATAATAAAATCTATATGTTTTAACCAACTACTGCCTGATTTCTGATACATGATCAACTCCTGATTTCTCTTATTAAAAATCTGTATAACTATTGGACAATTACCGTTAATTTTGCTGTATTTGAGGAATTTCCCTGTGTATCTACTACCAGATATTCTATTTCATATGTTCCTTCCACATTTGTATCGGCATTTCCATTAATCTGGATCCTTTTTGATAATTCCTCAAAACTGTCAGCATCATCGACAATGTCTTTCACAAAACTAAGTCCGTCAAATCCGCTGCCGGGACTCAGCCTCACTTCATATTGTGTCAAATAGAGCTTTGGCTGCTGAGGCTGTAATGCATCCAGAGCCATTTGCTGTTCTTCCGGTATGGCAGCCACATCCTGTTCTGTCTGACCAGGCGGAATCTCCAGATTATCTTGCGCTTCCCCCTCATCTTCCGGGATCACTTCTTCTGTATTCTCTTCCATCTTCTCTTCTTTCATTTCAGAATACTTTAGCACTCTTTTTCTTTTTTCAATATTATTCGCTTTATCTTTTGCTGCATATATAACAGTCACACTTTTTTTTGATTTATATACAGCATCCACAACCAGTGAATCCGAGACATCTCCATCTCTGTCATCTGATGCCGTTACCCTTTCCAGTAATTTCATCTCGTCCATATCCTCTTCATATGTGATATCTGAACCTTCTATTGTTATTACCGGTGCTTTTCGGTCAGCAGAAATATAAATCCAAATTAAGATTCCTCCCAAAGCGATACTGAAAAATATCATAACTGCCATAATTCTCTTTTTCATCACCATCACCTTATTCTTTTGTGTACTTCCCATATTTACCGTACTTTCCATAGTAAGTTTGTTTTGAAATGTCTACTTTGTTCAAAACAGCCCCCAAAATCGGACATGCGCCTTTTTCCAGCTGTTCTTTTACTTCCTGTGCAAACCGGTAACTTATGGTCTCTGACTCTATCACCATAATGGTTCCATCGCAAACTTCTGTGATAATTGCACAGTCAATGACACTTCCAAGGGGCGGAGTATCTATGATCACATAATCATAAACTTTCCTGGATGCTGCTATCATCTCTTTAAACTCTCTGCCGCCCAACAGTTCTGCAGGATTTGGAGGTACCGGCCCTGCTATGATAAGGTGGAAATTTGGAATATCTGTTACACAGACGATGTCTGTCAGCTTTGCCTGTTTTGAAAGGTAATGCGTAAGCCCTCTTACATTTTGTTCGACCCGTATTCTTCCAAGTAATACCGATTTCCTTAAATCTGCATCTACTAAAAGTACCTTACTTCCCCCCTCTGCAAAGGAAGCTGCCAGATTCAAAGATACACTGCTTTTCCCCTCATTTGGTGTACAGCTCGTCAGTGCAATTACTTTTTTATCCCCTCCGCAGAATTGAATATTGGTTCTAAGAGACTTATATGCTTCATTGCTGTAATAATCCAGGTCCTTATTTGTAAGTTTTATATTTACCATCTTTTATCTCCTGTGCCGATGAATTTTATTTTGCCCGGAACTTTTTTTACTTTTCCTTCTTCTGCTTTTTATTTTGCTGTCAGCAAGTGGAATCATACCTAATGTACTAATATTTAAATAACGCTCAATGTCATCTGAAGATTTTATTGTATCGTCTATAAGAAACAGAACCACGACTAAAATCACGGAAAAGAAAAATCCCAAAAAAGCTCCGATCGCTCCATTTCTCCAGGCATTAGGACCGGACGGATGAGAGGGAATGTTGGCATATTCTACCACACTGACTGCCTCTGTATCCATTACTGCCTTTATATGTTCTGTAGCAGCATTGCGTATGGCATCCACTATCTGTGCCGCCATATATGGATCCTTATCTGAAACAGTGATCGATAAGATACGTGTGTCTGTTGATGTCATAACGGTTACAACATTTAGCATATCTTCATATTCCATCTTTAGATCAAGCTGGGCAATAACCCCTTCTATCACTGTACGGCTCTTGATCAGTTCTGCATAATCTTTGGTAAGTAATGAACTTATCTGCATGTCACCGCTTGTCAGCGTACTGTTATCCTGTTTTGCCAGCACATACATTTTTGTAGTCGATTCATATCGCGGTGCAATAAACAATTTAGTACCTACGACAGCAACTAAACCTAATATTATAGTTGATAAAAAAATAATACCCAATCTGCTCCTTACTATCCTGAGTATTTCTCTTACATTGATCTCAATTTCATTTTTCTTCTGTCTTTTTTCAGCCATTACCGCTAATTTCCTCTCTGATATCCTGTGCTGTCTTTCAATATCATCTCCGGATTTTCCATCAATAACTTTTGCATATATGCTTTTCCATATTTTGCAGAAATATGATCCGAACAATCACCGAGCAGTGGTATTCTTTTTTCACTGCCATGTGCATCCGATCCAATAAAATGAAGTAAATCCTGCCTGATCAGTTGTTTGCAAAATCTTTTAACAGTAAAACCTTCTTTGCCAATAACACTTTCTGCATTTACCGAAATCATAACTCCCATTTCGACAATGTCTTCTATAAACCCAAAATGCTTTATTATGTCAGGATAACGTTCAATATGTGCAATGACAGGGATATATCCATTGCTCAATAAAATACAGAGTTTATCTCTCATATGATCACAGTCTGTAATTACAGAGAACTCTGTTAATATGTAATGCGAACCAGCCATCGTGGGACGTTTATGCTGATTTAAATTTTCACATATGTCTGCATCCACATAATATTCACAGCCCAGATGCAGATGCATATCCTCCCCTATTTTCTTTGCTTCCTGCTGCACACGTATAAATTGTCTCTCTATTTCTTCTAAAGCAGGTTCAAACATATTTTTACGATAATGGGGGGTAGCGATTATATCTCTGACTCCCTGCTCGTATTCTTTCTGCAGTATTTTTACCGATTCTTGAATTGACGCTGCACCATCATCCACTTCCGGAAGAACATGGCAATGTATGTCAGTAATTTTCATCTTTCGTCTCCTTAAACATCCAAAGCATTTTATAAACATTACATAAATCAAAACTTTTTAAGAAAATAAGTTTATAATTAACAAAGAAATTTCATTTAAATTTTATTACTTTATATGCTCTTCTGAAATGAGCTGCAAGAACATATTTTACCCCTTGTCAGTTCATTTATCCCAATTCTATTTCTGGTATTGTAATGCACAGGAATTATTTTCCATATAAAAAGAAGATATTCGGGGGGAATAGGATGGATTTAATAAACATAGGAAAAAGGATCAAACAGCAAAGAGAGAATATGAAACTTACCCGAGAAGAACTTGCAGAAAAAGTTAATATAACACCTCGTTTCTGTTATGATTTAGAACAAGGCTTAAAAGGAATGTCTCTTGAAACTTTATGCAGTTTAAAATATGCACTTCATACAAGTACTGATTATTTGTTATTCGGCGAAGAACGTGATTCGAACCGAATCACCTACATTAACGTCTTAATTGATACTTGTCCGGAAGAAAAAATAGATTATCTGATTGATATCATCAAGTCTTACGTCAATGCAGTAAAATAATAAAAAAAAGCTGTAGACAACGATGTTATCTCGCATCCACAGCAATCTGTTTTTTAAAAAAGTAATATGGAATGTATTCTTCTGTAACTATTATTTATCTTAAATCATTCAAAAAGATGAATAATATATTACAATTACAGTATAATATATAATAGTACATCGTTGATTAATATCGTTCAATACACAGGAGGGCAAAAGTAAGCTTATGATAGTTCTCATTGTGGCAGTATTTCTGGTTGGTTCCTGGTTTGGAATCCTTTTAATGTGTTTAGTCCAAATCAATCGATATCATAATGATCCTGAAATCGGAAATAGCCTTTCAGATGACTACGCGGATACCCACAAATGATACAAAAAGATGCCTATTGATTTTTAGAAGCACTGCCGGCAGGGTTTTACTCCCCGCTGGCAGTGCCTCTTCTGCATTTATAACCACTCAATTTCCCGTCTCACCATAAAATTAGACTCCAGATATTTCTGAACATCCCCACAGTCATAACTTCTGGCCTGGGCAGGACAGATTTTTGCGCATCTCATACAGTTGATACACAAGCTCTCATCCACTGTGTACGTTTCTTTGTCAATAGCCGCAGCGGGACATTTCTGCACGCAGGCCTGACATCCATTACACTTTTCAGAATCCCAAAACTTTGCCACGGGCTTCATTTTCTTTGGTTCCGGCTCTGCTTCTCCCGGAAGCTCTATGGGTCCGTGAAACTTCTCTTCCAGACGTTTCTTCACTGTCACCGCAAACTTACGGATTTCCTGTATATCCAATTCATCCGGGCGCCCATTTCCCAATTTTTCAGAATATATATGCGGAATAACCGGTGCAATTGCCCCGATACAGTAAAACCCTCTGTCCTCAAGGATTTTCTGCATCTGCGCCAGAGTATTGTCATAATGCCGGTTTCCGTACGCTGACATGAGGATACAGGGCGTATTCTCTCCATGCAGATTTGCAAATAACGCTTCTCTCATTCTGGGCAGTTGTCCGCCGTAAACAGGAGCGGCGGCAAGCAGCAGATCCTTCTCTGTAAAATTCTGTTTTTGTTTTCTCAGTTTTCTCCTGGTCAGATCCAAATACTGCGGATTCTGTGACAACATACCCGCCAGAATTTCCGCTGCACGTTTTGTCCCTTCTGTGGGACTGAAATAGGCCACTGTCAAAGTTTTGTTTTTCTCCATAAGATCCGGTCTCCTCTCCTTTGTACGCCTCAGAGACTGTTCCCATCTCCAGGCTTCAATTCTATTATGGTCACCGGTCAGAAGAACCCTTGGCACGCTCTTATGATGCCAAGTCTCAGGCCGCGTAAAATGAGGATATTCCAGCAGGTTGTCCTGCATGGATTCAAACTGGGCGGATTCCTCATTGCTCAAAACACCCGGTACAAAACGTGAAATAGCGTCTATCATGACCATAGAAGCCAGTTCCCCGCCGGTGAGCACATAATCTCCAATGGAGACATAATCCGTCACGATTTCTTCTAAAACCCGCTCATCTATCCCTTCATAATGTCCGCAGAGGAAAATAAGTTCCTCCTCCTGGGCAAGATCCTCCACCATAGTCTGGTTAAATACCTTCCCCTGGGGAGTCAGATAAATACAGCGGGGCTTTCTGCCCTTTCCCGCTGCCAGGGATTTTTCAGCAACGGAACAATACGCCCTGTAGACAGGCTCTGCCTGCATGACCATGCCGGCTCCCCCGCCATACGGATAGTCATCAACTCTGTTATGTTTATTATCGGAAAAGTCCCGGATATTGACAGTTTCCAGCGAAATATGTTTCTCTTTCATGGCTCGGCCGATTATGCTGGTATCCAGCCCCTGCCGCACCATATCCGGAAATAGGGTCAACACATGAAAATTCATAACATTCTCCGTTCCGCTGCCAGTTGGCAGCACAAATAGTAACCGGTATATCAATGCAGATATTATCAACCTGCTGTTAGCCCGTCCATCAGATGTATTTCCATCCGGTTCTCCTCAACATCAATATCCAATACACATTCATGGATCGCAGGGATCAGCACTTCTTTCCCGTCCTCTGTCTCCACAATGTAAACGTCATTGGCTCCGGTCTCCATCACGTCCTTCAGGACACCAAACTTCTCCCCGCTTTCCAGGTATACGTCAAGTCCAATGAGGTCCCCAATATAATACTCATCCTCTTCCAAAGGAATGGCCTGGTCTCTGGTCACATAGAGGCTTCTGCCCTTATATTTTTCTATATCGTTGATATTGTTAATTCCTTTGAATTTCAGTATAGCATACTGTTTGAAATACTTGACATTCTCAATCTCCAGTTTCATATAATCCCTGCCTGTATCCAGCAGTACACAGTCCAGGTCTTCAAATCTATGCACATCATCAGTGGTGGGAAACACCTTTACCTCGCCGCGGATTCCGTGGGTGGTGGTGATCACACCTGCCTGTAACAAATCTTCCATAATCGAATTCCTTCCTATTATAAATACATCACGCTATCAGAATAAAGGGTACTGACAGCCCGACTTTCGCAACGGGGCACGGCCAGTTACAGCCGTATTCCTCTGTAATGAAAAAAGGGGGCTGGTGCAGTAAATTTACCGCGACAGCTCCCGCTTACACAGGACGGATATCATCCGCCGTATTCCTCGCCTGTACCGAAAATATGCCTAGAGTGTGTTGACAAACACACTCTAGGAAGGCAGTCGGTACAGTTATTGTAAAATATCTACGACTACTTTTTTGTCGCTTTTGGAAGATGCAGCTTTCACTACGGTACGGATTGCCTTGGCAATTCTTCCCTGACGGCCGATGACTTTGCCCATATCTGCCGGAGCCACTTTCAGCTCTACCAGAACGGCATTGTCCTCTTCTGTTTCCGTTACCGCAACTTCATCCGGATAATCTACAAGAGACTTTGCAATTACTTCTACTAATTCTTTCATTACAAGCTACCTCCCGGAATCCTATTTTTCGATACCAGCCGCTTTTAAGATTTTAGCAACAACTTCTGTCGGCTGTGCGCCGTTAGCAAGCCATTTCTTTGCTGCTTCCTCGTCTACTTTGTAAACGCTTGGGTCCTGGTTCGGATCATATGTTCCAATCTCTTCGATGAATTTACCATCTCTCGGGGATTTGGAATCTGCAACGATGATTCTATAGAAAGGAGCCTTTTTCTGTCCCATTCTTCTTAATCTGATTTTTACTGCCATCTCATTCACCTCCTGGTTTTTTCTTCTATATGTTAAAAGGGAAGTTTGAATTTTCCTCTTTTACCACCTTTGCCGCCCATAAGTCCGGGCATCTGTTTCATCATTTTCTTAGCCTGTTCAAACTGTTTGACCAGACGGTTGACTTCCGCCATTTCCACTCCTGCCCCTTTGGCGATTCTCGCTCTTCTGGATGGGTTCAGGATCTCCGGATGGGAGCGTTCTCTGGGTGTCATGGATAAGATCATGGCTTCTTTTCTTGCCATATCTTTTTCATCTACCATGCTGTCGATGTCTTTTATCTGACTGCCCATACCCGGTATCATGTTCAGTACACTGGATAAGCCGCCCATGTTTTTCATCTGGTTCATACTCTCCAGATAGTCGTCAAAACCAAAGGAATTCTTGCGGAACTTCTGCTCCATCTCCTTGGCTTTTTCTTCATCCAGATTGGCCTGTGCCTTCTCGATCAGACTCATCACATCGCCCATTCCCAGAATACGGGATGCCATACGGTCCGGATAAAACTGTTCCAGATCCGAAAGTTTCTCTCCCATACCCACAAATAAAATGGGTTTACCGGTGATTGCCCTGATGGATAATGCCGCACCGCCTCTGGCATCGCCGTCCAATTTGGTGAGAACTACGCCGTCAATGCCGACTTTCTCTCCAAAGGTCTCTGCCACATTTACTGCGTCCTGACCGGTCATGGCATCAACTACCAGAACAGTCTGATCCACTTCAAGGGCTTCCTTGACGTCTGCAAGCTCTTTCATCATATCTTCATCAATATGAAGACGGCCTGCGGTATCCAGAATCAAAACATTGAATTTTTCTTTTTTCGCATGCTCGTATGCTGCCTTGGCAATATTCACAGGGTTCTGCTTATCGCCCATGGAGAAAACTTCCACGCCCTGCTTTTCTCCGTTCACCTGCAACTGAGTGATAGCTGCCGGACGGTATACGTCACACGCTGCGAGGAGAGGTTTACGTCCTTTTGACTTCAGCTTGCCGGCCAGCTTCGCGGTTGTGGTTGTTTTACCTGCACCCTGGAGACCAACCATCATGATAACAGTTATCTCACTTCCCGGCTTTAACGCCAGCTCTGCAGTTTCGCTGCCCATCAGATTGACCAGCTCTTCATTTACAATCTTAATCACCATCTGGCCCGGATTCAATCCTGACATGACGTCAGCACCTACTGCCCGCTCCTGGACGGATTTCATGAACTGTTTTACCACCTTGAAGCTTACATCAGCCTCCAAAAGTGCCATTTTCACTTCTTTCAGCGCTGCTTTTACATCGGCTTCGGTCAGACGGCCTTTTTTTCTCAAGTTTTTAAATACATTCTGAAGTTTATCGGTTAAGCTCTCAAATGCCATCTGCTATAACTCCTCTAATATTTCCTGGGAAATGTGTTCCACTTCTGTGACCAGCTCCTGTTTGCTCATGGCCTCACAGTGTCCGGTCAATTCCCGGATGCGGTGGATCTTTTCCTTGATGTTCACAAACTTCTCCACCAGATGCAGTTTGTCCTCATAATCCTGCAGGATCCTGCCGCAGCGCTTCACGTTGTCATGAACACCCTGCCGGCTGATGCCCAGCTCTTCGGCTACCTCGCTCAAAGAATAGTCATTCAGCACTACATCCTCGTATATTCTGCGCTGATGCTCTGTTAAGAGCTCACCGTAGAAATCGTACAGTAAAGTCTGTTCTACAATTTTTTCCACTCATCATCACCTTGTGTATCATACAACATCTTTCTTATGGTGTCAAGTGTTTTTTCTTTACGAACTTTTGTTCTCTCACTTTTATCTTGTTCCTGTTTTGATTTCCCTACTTCTATCTGCCTTCAGCTGTTCCAGTTTCACCTGGAGGTCAATGAGAGTGATCTGGTTCCCCCTGCGTTCCACCGGGCAGTCAGAAAAAAACAGGTGATAATACTGAACTATTTTCATGTGGATATCAACAGCAGTGATTTCCGGCGGCTGTTGGATCTGCTGCCGGACGCACAACGAGGGTACTGTGAGATATCACAGTGCCCTCGTTTTTTGATATTTATATTTTCTTTTCCATTGCCTATATCATATACTATTTCTTCACGGCCTGCAAGCAGAAACGTATATTATTTTTCGACTTTTGTCTCGGGCTGCTGCTTTTCACAGATCAGGTAAGCCAAGAAAACGTCTCATCCATACTTCCGCTTCGGAATCCTTCCATATCCAGTGTAATATAAGAAAATCCTGTCTGTTTCAATCTGTCTGTTATCTCCTTCCTCTTTTCTATAAATGCAGAAAAATCAGATACAGGAATCTCAATCCTTGCGATATTGCCGTGCAGACGCAGTCTCACCACCGGAAACCCTGCCTGTTTCAGATATGTCTCACCGTCTTCGATTTTCCTTAAGATATCCGGCTGCAGATCAGCCCCATAGGGAAGGCGGGTGGCAAGACAGGGGGCTGCGGGGCGGTTTGCCACGGAGATTCCCAGCTTCTTTGCAAGGCTTCTCACCTCTTTTTTTGTAAGACCCGCTTCGGCAAGAGGACTTTTTACCCCCAGCTCACGTACTGCCCTAAGGCCCGGCCGATATACATGGAGGTCATCCTCATTGGTTCCCTCCAGGACTGCCGCCGCATGGACCTTCCCGGCAAATGTTATGAGGTTTTGGAACAGCATTTTCTTGCACTGATAGCATCTGTCCACCGGATTGTGTTGAATAGCAGAATTATCCAGCTCATTGATAAAGATCACCTGATGGATGGCCCCCATCTCTTTTGCCACCTTTTTTGCGATTTCTAAATCGCAGGACGGGTGAAGCACCGTGTCAAAAGTCACTGCATATATTTTAGTGCCCTCTGCGGCACATTCCACAGCCAGTTTCAGCAGCAGGCTGCTGTCCGCACCGCCGGAAAAAGCGATGCACACATCCCGGTCTGTGTATTTCTTCATAATAGAATATAATGTTTCTTCTTTCTCTGTAAAATTCTGATTCATTTTCCGTCTCCGTTCATTCTCTTATCCGCCGCGTCCACAGCCTCTTTACAGATTTCCGGGAAACTGCGGTCTGCTGTTCTGCAGGCGGCTTTCATATCTTCGTATTCGGGATAATAAAATTCCTGTCCGTGATGGCTGCATTTTTTAACTCTCACTTCCTGCCCGTCCGGAAGTGTGACTGTGATGATCTCTCTTGGAAGGATGCTCCGTTCCTCCCTGTATTTTCTGAGACCGATACTGGTCGTCTCACGGAAAATGACGGTTTCCATTTTCTCCTCATCCTCCGGCCTGCAGATGACCTGGAGCATGTAGGCAGGGCGGTCTTTCTTCATATATACGGGTATGCAGGAAGTGTCAAGTGCCCCTTCCCGTAAAAGGCATTCCATGGCATACCCCAGTTGTTCACCGGAACAGTCATCCACATTTGTCTCCAGCACGGTAACGGTATTCAGCGGACCTGCGGCAATTCCCTGCTTTGCCTTCACAGCGTTATCTGCCCCATTTTTCCTGTTCTCTGTACTGCGGGTCTCTTTTTCCTTTTTACCGGATACAGTATCTGTATCCGTGTTCAGGATCATGGCACGCAGAATATTGGCATGGGGAAAATCCTTTTTCCCTGCTCCCACACCGACCTTTTCAACCACAAAACGCTCAGGGAGTTTTCTTTCCACAGTGAGAGCCGCTGCAATTCCCGCGCCTGTGGGTGTGATCATCTCTCCTTCCACCGGCGTAAATTTTACAGGTATCCTGTGGTCAGCCATCATCTCCAGCACAGCGGGAGCCGGTACGGGGATCCTGCCGTGCTGACACCAGGTGGTTCCCTTTCCTTCCCAGAGTTCAGAAGTTAGGATGCTGTCAAATCCCAGCTTGTCCAGACATATGGCTGCGGCTGTTATATCTACTATGGAATCCACAGCCCCCACTTCATGGAAATGCACCTGGTCCACAGGTATTCCATGGACCTTCGCCTCCGCTTCTGCAATGACATGAAAGATTTTCAGGCTCATTTCTTTGACACGGGGATTCAGCTCTGATTGGCTGATCAGTTCACTGATTTCTTTGTAACTGTTGTGGGAATGGCTGTGGCTATGTCCGTGTTCATCCCCATCCTCTTTCAGTATCACATCAAAGTCTGATGCTGTGATCTGGTTTTTCTTTGTCCTGGATATTTTGATCTCGTATCCGTCCAGATGCAGCTTGGCAAGCTCCTGCCTCAGATACGCCTCTTCCACTCCCAGGTCCGTAAGCGCGGCCACTGTCATATCACCGCTGATTCCCGAATAACATTCCAGATATAATTTTCTGCTCATCTCATCTTTTGCTCCTGTCTCTGTGTATTTTACGATACGGCGCAGGGTTTTCCAGACTGCGTCATAACTGCAATTCGCTGTTTGCCAAACGTGTGGGTATTCTTTTTGCGCTGGTAACTGTTCTGTGCCCTCACAGTTACAGGCAAAAATCCATGAAAATCGCCTTTGGCGATGGTATTTTTGCTTGGCTGTTAAACGTTTTCTTACGGTCAGCGCAGTAAATGCGCAGACCTACTGAATAGTTACTTGCACTGTTACTTATTCTATCACACTTTCTATAGGCTGAAAATATAAGAAATTGACATTTGTACCGGATACTGTTCAAATATTGCGTTTTTTTATTTTATCTTGTATCTTATATTGTTAAATGATAAAATTATATCCAGAATACATAGATTGGAGGAAAAAGAAATGACAGCATCTAAAGTATACTACTCAGACCTTCGTGTGAAAAATGGTGACAACCTGCTGACAAAGCTTCAGCGTTTGATTAAAACGGCCGGCATCGGCGAAATTGATTTTGAGGACAAATACGCTGCCATCAAAATGCATTTCGGAGAGCCCGGAAACCTGGCTTTCCTTCGCCCGAATTATGCAAAGGCTGTTGCAGACGTGGTAAAAGAACTGGGAGGAAAACCCTTCCTCACAGACTGCAACACCTTATACGTGGGCGGCAGGAAAAACGCGCTGGATCATCTGGACAGCGCAAACTTAAACGGTTTCCATCCTCTCACAACCGGCTGCCAGGTTTTGATCGCAGACGGCCTGAAAGGAACAGATGAGGAGCTGGTACCCGTGGAGGGCGGCCAGTATGTAAAAGAAGCGAAGATCGGCCGTGCAGTCATGGATGCAGACGTATTTATTTCCCTGACTCATTTTAAAGGCCATGAAGCTACCGGATTCGGCGGCACTCTGAAAAACATCGGAATGGGCTGCGGTTCCCGTGCAGGCAAGATGGAGATGCACAGTGCCGGAAAGCCTCATGCAGATCAGGATCTGTGTATCGGATGCAGACAGTGCGCAAAGGTCTGTGCCCATGATGCCCCGCAGTTCGAGAACAAAAAGGCCTATATTGACCACGACAAATGTGTGGGCTGCGGCAGATGTATCGGTGTCTGTCCAAAAGATGCCGTACAGCCGGCTTCCGATGAGTCCAATGATATCTTAAACTGCAAGATTGCAGAGTACACAAAAGCCGTTGTGGACGGACGCCCCAGTTTCCACATCAGTCTTGTGATCGATGTATCCCCGTACTGTGACTGCCATGCGGAAAATGATGCGGCCATTGTGCCAAACATCGGTATGTTCGCTTCCTTTGACCCGGTAGCCCTGGATATGGCCTGCGCTGACGCGGTCAATGCACAGCCGGAAATCAAGAACAGCCTTCTGGGAGAGATGACGGAAGAAGAACATCACCACGACCATTTCCACACCATTTTCCCGGAGACCAACTGGGAATCCTCTATTGAGCATGCAGTGAAGATCGGACTTGGACAGAAAGAATACGAATTGATCACTGTGAAATAAAAATGAACTTTCCCTGTCTGCATAATTGCAGACAAGAGCCACAAAAAGAACGACGAGACGGCTGCTTATCCGGATTACTTCCGGCAGCAGCCGTCTCTTTTTATGCTGTCGCTCTTTTCATGTCACTCTGTATCTCTCACTTCTGCGATTCCAAACAACGCGTCATCCAGCCTTCCAAGCTCTTCCTCTTCAATTGCCAGCCTGCCGTCCTGTTCCTCCACAGATATCTCCAGGGATTTTTCTTCTCTGTACTCCCCGGCAGCCGCAATTTTATTTATGTACCGTCTCATAGTGATCAGAGATTGGCTGTAATCTGTTTCGGACTGTATCCCTCATCCTCCAGCGCTTTGATGATCTGGTTCTTGTGGTCCGTACCGAATGCCTCGATGGTAATCTTAAGCTCCACAGCCGCGGAACGGTTGGAACTGATAAACTGGTTGTGGTCTAATTTGATTACATTTCCCTGCTGCTGGGCGATGACAGTTGCCACACGCACCAGCTCACCGGGCTTATCAGGCAGAAGAACAGAAACTGTAAAGATCCTGTCACGGGCGATCAGGCCAAGCTGTACCACAGAGGCCATGGTGATGACATCCATATTGCCGCCGCTTAAAATGGATACCACCTTTTTTCCGGTGAATTTTAAATGTTTCAGGGCAGCCACTGTTAGAAGTCCGGAATTCTCCACGATCATTTTGTGGTTCTCCACCATATCCAAAAATGCCACGATCAGTTCGGAATCCTCAACCGTGATGATCTCATCCACATTTTTCTGGATGTAAGGAAAGATATGGTCACCCGGGCGTTTTACTGCAGTACCGTCTGCGATGGTGTTGACCCCGTCTAATGTCACCACTTCCCCCTCTTTTAGGGATACCTGCATACAGTTTGCTCCCGCCGGCTCCACACCGATGACTTTGATGTTGGGGTTCAGCAGTTTTACAAGGGTGGAAACGCCTGTCGCCAGGCCGCCGCCGCCGATGGGCACCAGGATGTAATCCACCAGGGGCAGTTCCTTGATGATCTCCATGGCAATGGTCCCCTGTCCGGTGGCTACTGCAGGGTCATCGAAGGGATGGATAAAGGTGTATCCATGCTCCTCCGCCAGTTTGTAGGCATACTCGCAGGCTTCATCGTAAACATTTCCGTACAGGACCACCTCCGCGCCGTAGCTTTTGGTGCGCTCCACTTTGATGAGAGGTGTTGTGGTCGGCATAACGATCACAGCCTTTGCGCCAAAGGCTTTTGCCGCGTAGGCAACGCCCTGTGCATGGTTGCCCGCGGAGGCAGTGATCAGGCCTTTGCCGCGCTCCTCCTCAGACAGGGTACTGATCTTATAGTAGGCACCGCGGAGCTTGTAAGCTCCTGTCACCTGCATATTCTCCGGTTTCAGGTAAACTTTGTTGCCGGTCTGTGCGCTGAAATAGTCGCTGTAGACCAGTTTGGTGTCCTGCGTCACTTTTTTTACTGTTTCCGACGCTTCTTCAAATTTTTCCAGGGTCAGCATAATTTTTCTCCTTTACTCCTTGATGTCGAAAAGCGCGTTTACGAATTCATCGGAATTAAATTTCTGCAAATCGTCAATGCTCTCTCCTACCCCTATATATTTCACCGGAATGTCAAGCTCAGATTCGATTGCCACCGCAATTCCGCCTTTTGCTGTTCCGTCCAGTTTCGTTAAGATAATACCTGTCACATTGGCAACCTCATTGAACTGTCTGGCCTGCAGAAGCGCGTTCTGACCCGTGGTGCCGTCCAGGACTACCAGTGTCTCCAGGTATGCATCCGGATATTCCCGCTCAATGATGCGGTAGATCTTTCTCAGCTCCTCCATGAGGTTTTTCTTATTGTGAAGGCGTCCTGCCGTATCGCAGAGAAGAACATCCGCGTCCCTGGCTTTTGCCGCCGCGATGGCGTCATAGACCACACTTGCGGGGTCTGCCCCTGACTGTCCGCCGATCAGCTCCACACCGGCCCTTTTTGCCCACTGGGTAAGCTGTTCCCCTGCCGCTGCGCGGAAGGTGTCTGCTGCCGCCAAAATGACCTTTTTCCCCTGGTCCTTTAACTTGCCTGCCAGCTTGCCCACAGATGTGGTCTTGCCCACACCGTTGACGCCGATGACAAGGACCACAGACTTGCGGTGCTCGAACTCATACGCGGTCTCCCCCACAGCCATCTGGGATTTGATGCTGTCCATGAGAAGCTGCTTGCACTCCTGCGGGTCTTTTATCTTCTTCTCAGCCACCTGGGCCTTTAAGTCCTCCACAATATGGGTGGTAGCGTTGATCCCCAAATCTCCCATAACAAGGATCTCTTCTATTTCTTCATAAAAATCATCGTCAATACTGGAGTATCCGCTGAAAATGGAATCTATGCCGGATACAATATTCGCCCTGGTCTTGGAAAGTCCCGCAACCAGGCGCTGAAAAAAGCCTTTCTTTTCTTTCTCCTCTGCCATATGCCCTCCTATTTGTCCAAATCGTTTTCTATGAGGTTGACGGAAACAAGTGTGGACACGCCCTTTTCCTGCATCGTGATACCGTACAGGCGGTCAGCAGCCGTCATGGTTCCTCTTCTATGTGTTATAATAATAAATTGCGTATTTTTTGTCAACTTATGAAGATATTTTGCGTAGCGGGTAACATTAGAATCGTCCAGCGCTGCCTCGATCTCATCCAGCAGGCAGAAGGGGGATGGCTTCAGGTTCTGGATGGCGAACAGCAGGGCAATGGCTGTCAGCGCCTTCTCCCCACCGGAGAGCTGCATCATATTCTGCAGCTTCTTGCCCGGGGGCTGGGATATGATGCGGATGCCTGCTTCCAGAATATCCGTGTCCTCATCCAGTTCCAGCGTACCTTTTCCACCGCCGAACAGCTCTTTGAACGCTTTGTCAAACTCAATGCGTATCTGTGAAAATTTCTCCTCAAACTGATTGCGCATTCCTGTGTCCAGTTCCTCTATGATCCCAAGAAGCGTCTGTTCTGCCTGTACCAAATCCGCATGCTGGGTACTTAAAAAGGTGTGGCGCTCTGACAGCTCCTTGTACTCCTCAATGGCATTCACATTCACATTGCCCAGCTTTTTGATCTCATCCCTCACGACTCCCAGTGCTCTCTTAATCTCTGTGCGCTCCAAAAGCTTGGCAGGAGCCTGGCCAAGTGCCTGGCCATAGGTCATCTCATATTCTTCCCACATATAGTTGACCTGATTCTCCTGGTTTTCCTCCAGCTTTTCTTTCTGGCTGGTGAGACGGTAGCACTCCTTGTCCAGAAGGTTCATTCTGGCGGACAGCTCATCCCGCTTGTCAAAGAAGGACTTGTGGGTGCGGTTCATCTCCTCTTTGCGCTGAAGGTACTCCTGCATTTTGGCCTCGTCCTCCACCGCTTCCTTCTCTGCCTGTCCGATGGTCTGCCGAATTTCTTCAATGTCCCTGACTTTTTTCTCCATATCGGCCTTACCGTTTTTAAGGCTGCCCTGCAGAGCTTCCATCTGGGACTGCAAATTGTCATTCTCCTCTTTCAGTCTTGACAGGTTTTCCTCCAGGAATCCCCGTTTTGATGTCAGGTTGGCAGTCTCCAGATGAGCTTGTTCCAGACTTCTGGAACGTTCTGATTCCAGCTTTTTCTTCTCATCCAGAGTCTCCTGATTCCTGGTGATGGCATCCTCCAGGGCTTTTTCCTGGGCCGCGCTGGTCTCCAGCTCCAGACGGATGGAATCGCTGTTCTCGGATATCTCCGCCACCTGTTTTTCAAGCTCTGTATTCTCTTTTTTCAGGCTTTCATAGCCGTCTGCGATCTCCTGCTTTTTGGCTGTCATAGACTGCAGGTTCATGCGCACGGTGTTGTCGCGCAGATACTGCTCCTGCAGAAGTTCCGAAAGGCGTGCCACCTCATCACGGAAATGGTTTCTCTTTTCCCGGAATCCGTCCAGCTCGGCCTGCTTCTTTTCCAGATCTTTTTTGAGCAGCTCCACACTGTTCTGCAGCTCGTCGATCTCTCTTCGGCGCCCCAGCAGATTGCTGTTGTTCTTAAAGGCACCGCCGGTCAGGGAACCGCCGGGGTTTAAAGACTCTCCCTCAATGGTTACCATACGGATGGTATACTGGTATTTCCTGGCAATGGCAATACCGTGGTCAATGTGGTCCACCACCAGGGTCCTGCCCAGCAGATAGTTCGTCAGTCCCTCGTACTCCTTGTCCACAGTCACCAGCTCACTGGCCACTCCGATGACACCCGGCTCTTTTAATGCCGCTGCATTGGCAAACGGCTTTTTGTTTTTCATGCTGGTGAGGGGAAGGAAGGTTGCCCGGCCGTACTTGTTGCGCTTTAAAAAGGTGATCAGTTCCTTGGCTGTACCCTCATTGTCTGTGACTATGTTCTGGATGCTGCCGCCGAGAGCGGTCTCAATGGCAGTCTCATAATTTTTCTGCACTTTGATCAGATCCGCCACAACGCCCCGGATGCCCGGAACATTTTTTTTCTGCTCCATGACCCGGCGGATACTGTTGCCGTAGCCGTCATAGCGCTCTGTGATATTCTGCAGGGATTCCAGGCGGGATGCCTCCCTGTGATAGGCGGTCTGTCCGATGTCCAGCTCCCGGCTGGCTTTGGAAATCTGTGCCTGGCAGCGCTTGATCTCATCCTCACTGTCATTGCTCTGTCTGGTGAGCTTTTCTATGTTCTCCTCTATCTCCTGCTGTTCCTTCTCATAGCGCTCTTTTGCCTCTCTTTGCTGGCCTGCCTCGCTTTTCAGGCGCAGGAGTTTCTGGTTTAGCTCTGTCTTTCTTAGGGATATCTGCTCCATCATGGCATCATAACGCTGCATCTTTCCCTTGGTGGAGGCCCGCATATTGAGGATCTCTATAATCTCATTCTTATCCTCCTCAATTTTCCCCTCCAGTTTGTGGATCTCAATAGCCAGATCCCGGAATTCTTTTTTTGCCGCTTCCTGGGCTGCCTCCACTTTTGCAAGCCCGGCATCCAGCTCACTTTTTTCCCGGGTGTATTTCTCCGTATCTTCCCGGCGTCTGGCGATTTCGCCTTCCAGGTGCTTTACCCGCTCCCGGTACTGCTCATCGCTCTGTCTTGCCGCATGGATCTGCTCGTTTAAAACATTGATCTGACCTTCCAGCTGCTGCTTGAGAAGGGCCTTCCCGGTGGATTCTTCCCGGAACTGCTGAATCTTCTCCTCCAGCTCCTCCAGCTCCTTTTCAAGCTGCTCGTACTCCGTCTTGGTGGTCTCAAAGCTTTTGGTGGTCTCCTCCAGGTCATTTTGGGCAATGGTATACTTGCCCTCCACCTCGCAAAGCTGCGCTCTGATCCGCTCCATCTCGGAGAGGAACATCTGGGTGTCCAGGCCCTTTAATTCCTCCTTTTTCTTTAAATACACCCTGGCAGTCTCGGACTGGCGCTCCAAAGGCGCCAGCTGTCTTGTAAGCTCTGAGAGGATATCGCTGACACGAGTCAGGTTCTGCTGCTCCTCCTCCAGCTTTTTAAGGGCAGAAGCCTTCCTCCGCTTAAATTTCACGATTCCGGCCGCCTCGTCAAAAAGCTCTCTTCTCTCCTCCGGCTTACCGCTTAAGATCTTGTCGATCTGACCCTGTCCGATGATGGAATAGCCCTCTTTGCCGATACCGGTATCGTAGAACAGTTCATTGACATCCTTTAACCGGCAGGAGGTGCCGTTCATGAGATACTCACTCTCACCGGAACGGTACAGCCTCCTGGCTATTGTGACCTCCTCATAGTCAATGGGGAGCTGGTGGTCGCTGTTGTCAAGGGTAATGGCAACGTAGGCAAATCCCAGGGGTTTTCTCGTCTCCGTGCCGGAGAAGATAACATCCTGCATATTGCCCCCTCGGAGCTGTTTGGCGCTCTGCTCACCAAGTACCCAGCGGACCGCATCGCCTACATTGCTCTTGCCGCTGCCGTTTGGCCCCACAATGCCGGTAATGCCGTTATGAAATTCAAATGTTATCTTATTGGCAAAGGATTTAAACCCCTGCACTTCAATACTCTTTAGATACATAAATCACCTTTGTCGTTTTTCAGTTTTTTGATGGCGCAGTAGGCTGCCTGCTGTTCGGCTGCCTTCTTGGTGTGGCCGCAGCCCTCACCCAGCACCTTTTCTCCCAGAAGTGCCTGCATATAGAAGGATTTGTTGTGGTCAGGTCCCTCTTCCCTAAGGAGCACATACCGCACATCCTCCTCATACCTGCCCTGTACGATCTCCTGAAGTGTAGTCTTGCTATCATAAAAGAGCTGTTTATTCTCAATATCATTCAGGATAAACCTCTGAACGAACTCTTTTGCATTAGCAAAACCGCCATCCAGGTAAATGGCGCCGATCAGCGCTTCCATGGCATCTGACACAATGGAATCTCTCCTGCGGCCTCCCGTAGCCTCCTCGCCTTTACCTAAAAGCAGATACTCACCCAGTGACAGTTCTCTTGCACAAAGCGCCAGAGTTGGCTCGCAGACCATGCTGGCACGTTTCTTTGTCAGTTCTCCCTCAGGCATCTGGGAATATTTTTCAAACAAAAATTCACTGGAGGTCAATTCCAGCACGGCGTCTCCTAAAAATTCCAGGCGCTCGTTGTTTCCCACATAGGAAATTCGATGCTCATTGGCGTAGGAGCTGTGGGTCATGGCATTGATGAGCAGATTGAAATTCTGGAATTTATATCCTGTCTTTGCCTCCAGTTCCATGAGTTTTTTCAAGTTTTTCATATTTTTCCTTTCCGGGACATGTCCCGCATTTTCTGTTTTGATAAGCAAAAGAGGATGCCGCCAAACCCCCGGAAGATTCAGATTGAATCCGGCAGCCGGATTTGGGGCATCCGATATGTCATTAACCAATCAGGTTTTTAATCTCTTCCACCGCATCGCCTACAGATACGATCTTCTCCACCTGTTCTGTGGGGATCTCGATATCAAATTCCTCCTCGATACCCATGATGATTTGAAAAATGTCCAGAGAGTCGGCTCCCAGGTCTTCAACAAATGTGGTATCCATGGAAACCTCCTGTGTATCCACATTCAAAACCTCTGCTATAATCTTCTGTAATTTTTCCAGTTCCATCTCTTTTCCTCCTTATGCTTCTTCCTTTTTATCTGACGAAATGATATTCTCCCGGATCCGTTCGCTGATGTTCTGCTCTTTGAACGAAATACACTGGATGATGGAGTTTTTTACCTCCGCAGACTTGGAACTTCCGTGGCATTTTACCACAAGTCCCTTGAGTCCTAACAGCGGCGCTCCGCCGTACTCGCTGGCGTCAAAGCTTTTTAATGTGGATTTGAGGGCCGGCTTTACCAAAAGCGCGCCTATTTTGCTGCGCAGGCTTGTCATCATGCCCTGTTTCACCTTGGAGATCAGAGTGGCCCCCACGCCCTCATAAAGCTTCAGAATGACATTTCCCACAAAGGCTTCTGTCACGATCACATCCGCCGCACCGTTCGGGATTTCTCTGGCTTCAATGCTGCCTACAAAGTTAATGTCTTCACACGCTTTCAGCAGCGGATATGTTTCTTTCACCAGGGCATTTCCCTTTTCTTCCTCAACGCCTATGTTCACAATTCCCACACGGGGCTTTTTGACGCCCATGACATGCTCCATATAAATGGAACCCATACGGGCAAACTGTATCAGATGGGAAGAGCGGGCATCCACGTTGGCACCGCAGTCTATTAAGAGAGACACACCGTCTCTTGTGGGAATCAGCGGGGCCAGAGGCGCTCGCTCCACACCTTTGATCCTGCCCACAATGGTTGTCCCTCCCACCAGGATGGCTCCGGAGCTTCCTGCGGATACGAAAGCGTCTGCTTCCCCTTTCTTCACCAGCTTCATCCCCACTACGATAGAGGAATCCTTTTTGCCCCGGATCGCGGCAACCGGCGGTTCTCCTGTCTCGATCACCTGGGATGCGGGGACGATCTCAATCCTCTCCCCCGGATTGCCGCAGGCCTCCAGTTCTTTTTTTACGGCCTCTTCCAGACCTACCAGAAGCACTTTCAGGTTTGCTTTTTCTTTCACAGCGTCCACTGCACCTTTGACAATCTCTGCCGGTGCATTGTCGCCTCCCATGGCATCCACTGCCACAATTGTCATATTCTCCATATTCTGCCTCCTGTATTCTGCAGATAATTTTACCAGACATCCTTTAAAACCGCAAGAGGGCTGCTGTAAAAGAAACATCTTTTACAGCAGCCGCCTGCCATTTTTATATACCTGTCTTTTACTGCATCTTTCCGTCGCTGCCCAGATGATAGCCTTCCACATCCGTATCCACTGCCATGGAACCGTCATCCTTCAGATAATACCAGGTGCTGCCTTCCTGGTACCAGCCTTTCCTCATATACCCATGGTCATCAAAGGCATACCATTTGCCGTCGATCTCCAGCCACTGGCTCTTGGGAAATGTGCCGTCCCCGTAATCATACCACCAGCCTTTATCCGATTCTTTCCAGGTTCCGGAGGTCTTTTTCTCCTTCTTCTCTTTCTTTTTTTCCTCGGATTTCTTCTTCTCGGCGTTCTTGCTCTCTGCGTCGTCTGAGACTATGACCTCTGCCGTGTCGCTGGTGATCCCGTTTGTGGAGGAACCGATGGTGCTGGTCGCTACCACATAGTAATACATGGTCTTGGCTTCACCGGTGGGCGGTGTAAAGGTGTTCTTTGTCTCGCCCTCCACAGGGGTGCCGCCTCCGTTGGTGTTGGTCTGGCTCTGATACCACTGGTATGTGATAACGCCCTTGTCCGATGTCTTGGCCTCCACTTTCAGGGCCTCGGCCTTGTCTCCTGTCTTATAGGTAACGGAACCGCTTAAGTTTGTGGTCAGCTCCGGTTTGGCAACCTCAACCTCCGGCTCCTGGGTCTTATTCTCGTCTTCCTCTTCACTGCTCTTCTCTGTATTGTCCGGCTTGGGGTCTGTCTTCTCCAGCACCTTGTCCATCACCTTTTCCCCGCTGCAGCCTGTCACGGCAAAAGTAAGGCATCCGACTGCAAGAAGCAGAATCCCTTTCTTTAACCATTTATTCATCCATCTTCCTCCTTTAATAGAAATGTAATGTTTTTCGTCTAATCTGGGTCATACCAGTTCTATATTAACTTGTTTTTACATAAATCGCAAGGTTTTTTATAAATTTATTACAAAAATATTACAAAAAGGCCTCCTGGTTGTCCAGAAGGCCTTTCTCATGCATGGATTATTCTTCACCCATTTTGATGATTTCTTTTTTGTTGTAACTTCCGCAAGCTTTGCACACTCTGTGTGGCATCATTAAAGCTCCACATTTGCTGCATTTTACTAAGTTCGGAGCGCTCATTTTCCAGTTTGCTCTTCTTTTATCTCTTCTTGCTTTTGAAGTTTTATTTTTTGGACAGATGGACATAGTTACACCTCCTTAAATTTGCTAAATATATCACGGATTGCTGCCATTCTCGGATCGAGGCTTTCCTGCTCGCAGGAACAGGGGCCCTCATTTAAATCTTTGCCGCAATGGCTGCAGATTCCCTTGCAGTCCTCTTGACACAGGACCCGTAAAGGCCAACGGATTAAAATCTCATTATGCACTAACTGCTCAACATCCAGGCTACAACCTGTGACATAATTAATTTCATCTAAGTCTTTTATCCTGTCTTCCTCCGAAACCTTCATATCCATATCTCTTTCCAGTGCAAAGGGAAAGTCCACCGGGACCTCTTTTAAACAGCGGTCACAGGGAATGGACAGAGTCACACTGCCTCTTGCTTCCAGGTGCAGAACCTTTTTGCCGGTATTCGTAATTGTAAGAATCACCGGCTCTTTGTCCTTCACAGGAAAGCTGCCCAGTTTCGATTGAAAGGAATCCATGGAAACAGGTGCTTCTATGACCTGTGTCTTTCCTTCCAGGGATAAAATTTCTGATAAATCAATTAGCATAATAGTCTCCTAATCACACCTAGTAAATTATACATAGGGATTTTCTATTTGTCAACTATTATTTCTGATTCTTGACTAATTCTGCTGTTTCCTGACAGATTGCAAGCTCTTCGTTGGTGGGAACTACGGCAACTTTCACTTTGGAATCTGCTGTGGAGATGATCATGTTCTCACCGCGTTTCTGGTTTGCTTCCTCGTCCAGAGTGATTCCCAGGTAGGAAAGGCTCTTCACAACTGTCTCACGAACCGGAATGGCGTTCTCGCCGATACCGCCGGTGAAAGCGATGGCGTCCACGCCGTTCATGGCTGCAACGTAGGAACCGATGTATTTTACAATGCGGTAGCACAGGCAGTCAACAGCTCTCTTGGCATCCGGGTTGCCCTGCTCTCTGGCTTCGTTTAAGTCACGGAAGTCGCTGGACAGGCCTTTTGACAGACCTAACAGACCGGATTCTTTGTTCAGGATGCGTACCATCTCTTTTACATCAATGTTTTCTTTTCCGCAGATGAACTCTAAAACAGCCGGGTCCAGATCTCCGGAACGTGTACCCATAACAAGACCTTCCAGAGGAGTCAGGCCCATGCTGGTATCCACACATTTGCCGTTCACAACAGCGCTGATGGAGGAACCGTTTCCTAAGTGAGCTACGATCACTTTGGAGTTGTCCGGGTCAAGTCCCAGGAATTTAATGGTCTCTTTGGATACGAAACGATGAGAGGTTCCGTGGAAACCGTATTTGCGGACTTTGTATTTGTCATAATATTTGTACGGGATCGCATACATGTATGCTTTTTCCGGCATAGTCTGATGGAAAGCGGTGTCGAATACAGCTACGTTTGGTTTGCCCGGCATCAGCTCCATACATGCACGGATACCCATTAAGTTTGCAGGGTTGTGCAGAGGTCCAAGGTCACAGCACTCTTCAATAACAGAGATCACCTCGTCATCGATAATACAGGAGTCAGAGATTTTGGCGCCGCCGTGCAGAACACGGTGTCCGATGGCTTCCACTTCATCCAGGCTCTTTAATACGCCTGTTTTGGGATTAACCAAAGCGTCCAGAACCATTTTGATGGCCTCTGTATGTGTTGGCATTGCTGCTTCTGTTGTCTCTTTCTCACCGCCTGTGGGCTGGTAAACCAGTCTTCCGTCGATACCGATACGTTCGCATAAGCCTTTTGCGGCTACTTCTTCTGTGTCAGAATTGATTAACTGGAATTTCAGGGATGAACTTCCGCAGTTTACTACTAATACGTTCATGTTTTTTCCTCCGTTATCATACATCTTCGCGGCCAAAATGACCACGTTTGGTATTATTATACATCTTTTCAAAAAATGGTACAAGGGCACCCGGGAAATTTACGGGGAAATTTTGTATTCTTTTTAAAACATTTTTTTATAATATCCATGTAAACAGTTGTCTGCAGCGGATGATTTTGTTATATTATAGGCATCGCACGGTCAAAAAGACCCAGACCTGATCTGACCAATGAATCAATCACCAGAAGGGAAACGAAATTATATGAGCAGAATCACCGGCATTGTAGCTGAATACAATCCTTTTCACAAAGGCCATGCCTACCACTTGGAAAAAGCCAGAGAACTTACAGGTGCAGACTATCTTGTTGTGGTCATGAGCGGAGACTTTGTCCAAAGAGGCGCTCCCGCCCTGTTTGACAAATATCTGCGCACAGAGACGGCGCTTCTTGGGGGCGCTGACCTGGTGCTGGAGCTTCCCGCCGCAAACGCATGTGCCAGCGCAGAAGCCTTTGCCTGGGGTGCTGTCTCGATTCTGGAGCAGCTTGGATGTGTAAATGCGCTCTGCTTTGGCAGCGAAACCGGGGATACGCAGGCGCTCCTTTCCTGCGCCGAAGTGCTTCTGCAGGAAAGTGATGCTTACCGTGAGCAGCTTCGCTCCCTCTTAAAAAAGGGATACACCTTTCCCGCGGCGCGCAGGGAAGCGGTGGGTGCCCTGAACCATCCGGGACTTCTGCCGGAGCTTTTGGATTCCCCCAACAACATTCTGGGCCTGGAGTATATAAAAGCCCTCAAAAGGGCAGACAGCAGCATACAGCCAGCTGCTCTGAAACGTGCAGGGGCCGGGTATCATGACGACGCTCTCACCGATTCCTATTCCAGCGCCACTGCAGTGCGGAAGCTTATACGGGATAACGATACGGAAAAAAGGGGAGAATCCGTCCACTGGTCCAAACTCCTTGCAGGGACCATGCCGGAGTCCTCCGCCCTTCTTACAGCCAGGCGCCTGTCCGCAGAGGCGCCTGTATGGGAAGATGATTTTTCCCTGCTGCTCTGCTATCAGCTTATGCGGCTTTCCCCAAAAGAGCTGGCCGCATATTCCGATATGTCCCCGGAGCTTGCAAGGCGCATACACGCGCATCTAAACGAGTTTCACAGTTACTCTCAGTTTTCCGCGCTTCTTAAGACGCGTGAGCTGACTTACACCCGCATAAACCGCGCGCTTCTCCATGTGCTTCTGGGCATAAAGGCAGAAAAGGGCTGTCCCCCGAAAGCCTCCTACGCACGGATTCTGGGGTTCCGTAAGAACGCCGGAGGACTCTTAAAAGAGATCAAGGCGAATGCGGATATGCCTCTTGTCACCAAGGCCGCGGATTACGGAAAACTTCTTGCCCCGCAGTCTGCGAAAAGATTTGAACAGGATCTGTTTGCCTCTAATCTGTACAGCACCGTGCGGGCACAGAAAAACGGGACAGCCTTTGTAAATGATATACAAAAGTCTCCCGTTATCCTTTAATCTGCATCCGCACTTCTATTTTATTTTCTGCTCTGCTGCCCCATGGCAGCAGCTGCAGTTTCCACCGCAGCTTCCGCATGTTTTGCCGGCCTTTTTGTCTTTCACGATTTTTCTCACGACCAGCCCCACTACACAGAGCAGGACCAGCAGAACCAGGATTGTTCCAGCATTCATATTCATCTTACCTTTCCGGGCGGGACAGGAGGCACTTATGCCTTCACAGCCTTCCCTGTTTTCATTTTTATGTTCCATGTATCTCCTTTTTCCTTATACGGTCTGAACAGCATATACAGGAAGAATACCACAACCAGGATTGCCGCCGCAGTACCTATACCGAAGGCTCCGCCCTCCAGCAGATGTCCGATCTGGTAAACAACCAGGGAGGAGCAGTAAGCCAGCAGTGTCTGGTATCCAATGGCAAACCAGAACCAACCTGCATTGTTCATCTCCCGTTTGATCGCTCCCATCGCCGCAAAGCAGGGCGCGCACAGAAGGTTAAATACCAGGAAAGAGTAAGCTGCAGCTGCTGTGAAGCTGCCTGCCAGTGTCCCCCATATCTCAGCACCGTCTTCTGCCACCTCCGCAAAGCCATAGAGGATACCAAAAGTGCCGACCACATTCTCTTTTGCCACCAGTCCGGAAACTGCTGCCACTGCGGCTTTCCAGTCTCCCCATCCAAGGGGGATGAACAGCCAGGAGATGCCTCTTCCGATACCTGCCAGCAGGGAGTTCTCCATATCCTCCACCATACCGAAAGAACCGTTCTCGAAACCAAATCCCTGCGTAAACCAGATAAAGATAGTAGAGAGAAGAATCACCGTGCCTGCTTTTTTAATGAAGGACCAGCCTCTCTCCCACATGCTGCGCAGGACATTTCCCACAGTGGGCATATGGTATGTGGGAAGCTCCATAACGAAAGGCGCCGGATCTCCGGAGAATTTTCTGGTCTTTTTCAGAATGATGCCGGAGCAGATGACAGCCAGAACACCTGCAATATACGCGCTGGGCGCCACCCACCAGGCCCCGCCGAAGATAGCACCTGCGATAAGCGCGATAATAGGCAGTTTCGCGCTGCACGGAATGAATGTAGTGGTCATAATGGTCATCTTCCGGTCTCTGTCATTTTCAATAGTCCTTGATGCCATGATTCCCGGAACCCCGCATCCTGTGCCGATCAGCATGGGAATAAAGGATTTCCCGGAAAGACCGAATTTACGGAAAATACGGTCCATGATAAAAGCCACACGTGCCATATATCCGCATCCCTCCAGGAATGCCAGGAAGAGAAACAGCACCAGCATCTGCGGCACGAATCCCAGTACGGCGCCTACACCGGCAACAATGCCGTCCACGATCAGGCTCTGAAGCCATGCCGCACAGTGAATGGCTTCCAGTCCGTTATTCAGCAGTTCGGGTATGGCAGGAACATGCAGGGAGGAGAATCCCAGGAAATTCCACCCGTCAGCGAATACGCCGTCGTTCACCCAGTCTGTGGCCCATCCGCCCACGGTGGAGACGGACACATAATACACCAGTGCCATGACGAGAAAGAAGATGGGAAGGCCGAGGAAACGGTTTGTGACGATTCCGTCAATCTTATCTGAGGTGGTCATTTTTCCCCTGCTCTTTTTCGTATATGCTTTTTTGACAACAGTTCCTATGTACCTGTATCTCTCATTGGTGATAATGCTCTCGGAATCATCGTCCAGCTCTTTTTCCACGGAAGCGACGATGGTTTCCACGTCCGGCAGGCCGGATATGGTCTCACCGATCTTATGATCTCTCTCAAACAGTTTTACCGCATAAAAACGTCTCTGTTCTTCCGGAATATTGCCGCCCAGCAAAGACTCGATCTCATCCAGGGCTTCCTCCACACGCTTCTGGAATCTGTGGACCGGGGCGCCCGCGCTTTTCTTTCCGGCAATGCGCACTGCCTTGTCTGCGGCTTCCCGGATACCGGTTCCCTTCAGAGCGGAAATCTCCACCACTTCACAGCCGAGCTGTCCGGACAGTTCACCGATCTTAATGATGTCTCCGTTTTTCCCCACCACGTCCATCATGTTCACTGCCATAATGACAGGGATGCCAAGCTCCATAAGTTGGGTGGACAGATACAGGTTTCTCTCCAGGTTCGTGCCATCCACAATATTCAGTATGGCGTCAGGGCGTTCTGTGATCAGATAATTTCTGGCTACCACTTCCTCCAGTGTGTAAGGGGACAGGGAATAAATTCCCGGAAGGTCCATGATGACTACATCCTTGTTTCCCTTCAGTTTTCCTTCCTTCTTCTCTACTGTAACACCGGGCCAGTTTCCTACAAACTGATTGGACCCTGTCAACGCATTGAACAGTGTGGTCTTGCCACAGTTTGGGTTGCCGGCAAGCGCAATTTTTACTGACATTCTCTCTTCCTCCTCTATTTCCAAAAAATACGGTTAGAAACTTCTAACCATAAATCCTAAAAAAATGCTGCGGCCGTTTTGGCGGGCAGCTTATCTACTGAATCTCGATCATCTCTGCGTCTGCTTTCCGCAGGGAAAGTTCATAGCCTCTCACCGTCACTTCTACCGGATCGCCGAAGGGCGCTACTTTTCTCACATAGACATCTGTGCCCTTGGTGATCCCCATATCCATGATCCGGCGTTTTACAGCGCCTTCCCCGTGCAGTTTAACCACCCTGACGCTCTGTCCGCATTTTACATTCCGCAGTGTTTCCATGTCTGCATATCCTCCTCTTTCTACATCACCACGCCCGTTATAAGGTATGGCTTACATCTATTTCTATCAAAACGCTGTATCAAACCAGGATCCTGTTAGCCATCTCACTGCTGATGGCAACTCTGGAATCCTTTACACTGACGATCACGTTTCCGCCTAACTGGGAAACCACCGTCACGTCTGTTCCTGTCACAAAGCCGAGATTCTCCAGATGGCGTCTCACTTCTTCTTTGCCGCCCACTTTTTTGATCTGCTTTGTTTCTCCTGCCGAAGCCATAGTCAAAGGCATTTTCATCACTCCTTAATTTTCCATCATCATTATAGTTAGTTTTTTCTAACTAACTATAAGTTAGCACATACTAACATGTTTTGTCAATATATTTTTTTACTTATTTGTAACTATTCAGCCAGCTGAATAGTTACGGGTATTCGCCCATTAAAAATCGCTTCGCGATGGGGCGAATACCTGC